>OBVB01000027.1_pt1 | contig 210903 bp, 156 predicted proteins | sample 1475891 | NCBI WGS metagenome assembly OBVB01 (sample SAMEA2579943, study PRJEB22360) | human gut metagenome | biome: human gut; feature: human-associated habitat; material: faeces | place: Denmark | collected 2008/2010 | reverse complement strand
ACATCTCCAGTGGAGTGGCAGGGGGTTGAAGGTTCTGTTTCATGCCACAAAGATAGTGTTTTTAACTAATTCCCCCAAGTTTTCAAACTGAGCCGGTATATGGTCGATTACAACCGGTAGATGTAAAGAAGATTATTGAAGAATTGGAATAACCGAATTCCCGAAAACAATATAAAACAAACGGCTGCCTTGATAAGTCAAAACAGCCGTTCATTAATATTAAAATGTAAAAAAATGATGCGGAGAGAACGAGATTCGAACTCGTGATACCCTTTAGGGGTATACACGCTTTCCAGGCGTGCCTCTTCAACCACTCGAGCACCTCTCCTTACAATTACCAACTAGAGAAAAAACTCTCCATAAAAACAGAAAGCAGCAAAAAGCTGCTTTCTAGCGGAGAGACAGGCTCTCGAACTTATACTTTCAGAAAATATCATAGAATTACAATTTACTGATAATCAAATACTAATCAATATATAGAGTGAAAGTAAATCTTTCTAAATGTCTTTTGCTATCTCAAATATTGGGTGTATATTTGGGTGTAGAATTTCAAACGCACCCAATTATGAATATCAAACGTAACATCATTTTTGCATTGGAGAGCCGGAAAAAGAACGGTGTGCCAATCGTAGAGAACGTACCTATCCGTATGCGTGTCATCTTTGCCAGCCAACGCATCGAGTTTACAACGGGCTACCGGATTGACGTATCCAAATGGGATGCAGACAAGCAGCGGGTAAAGAATGGATGTACCAACAAGCTAAAGCAAAGTGCAGCCGAAATCAATACGGACTTGCTGAAATACTATGCCGAAATCCAGAATATTTTCAAGGAGTTCGAGGTGCAGGAGGTCATGCCAACGACCCAACAGTTGAAGGAAGCTTTCAACATGAGAATGAAAACCAGCGAAGAACAGCCGGAAGAAGCCCCTGTCAGCTTTTGGGAGGTGTTCGATGAGTTTGTAAAAGAGTGCGGTAACCAGAATAACTGGACGGCATCCACCTATGAAAAATTTGCAGCAGTGAGGAACCACCTCAAAGAGTTCAAGGAGGATGCAACATTTAACTATTTCGACGAGTTTGGATTGAACGAATACGTCAATTTCCTGCGTGATACCAAGGATATGAGAAACAGCACCATCGGCAAGCAAATGGGATTCCTCAAATGGTTCCTGCGCTGGAGCTTCAAGAAAGGACATCATCAGAACATTGCATACGATACATTCAAACCGAAACTGAAAACCACCTCGAAAAAAGTGATCTTCTTGACTTGGGATGAACTGAACAAATTGAAAGATTATCATATACCGCATGACAAACAATATTTGGAACGTGTCAGGGATGTCTTTCTGTTCTGTTGTTTCACGAGTTTACGATATTCGGATGTCCGTAACTTGAAAAGAAGCGATATTAAACCCGACCACATTGAAGTTACCACAGTCAAGACTGCGGACAGCCTGATAATCGAACTGAACGACCACAGCAAAGCCATTCTTGAAAAATACAAGGATGTTCATTTCGAGAATCACATGGCATTGCCCGTCATCAGCAATCAGAAGATGAACGATTATTTGAAGGAACTGGGCGAGCTGGCGGAAATCAACGAACCTGTACGGGAAACCTACTACAAAGGAAATGAGCGCATAGATGAAATCACGCCCAAATACGCATTGTTAAGCACCCATGCCGGAAGAAGAACATTCATCTGCAATGCGTTGGCTCTCGGAATCCCTGCACAGGTGGTTATGAAATGGACGGGACACAGTGACTACAAAGCCATGAAACCCTATATTGACATAGCGGATGACATTAGGGCAAATGCAATGAACAAGTTCAATCAACTATAAAAGTATCAATTAGTTTCATAGATTACCACCTTTGAATTATATTTGTATTCTGAAAATATCATAAGATGAACAACAACGGACATAACATAGAAAAGACGAACTTTGACGCATTTATAAATGCTGTCGGTTCGGAAATACAACAGGCACAAGTACGGCTGATTACCGCAGCCAATGCGCAAATGTTGTTCCATTACTGGAAAATGGGTAACTATATTCTCTATCATCAGCAACTGCACGGATGGGGAAGCAAAACCATCAAACAGTTGGCAAAGGCTATCCGGTTGAATTATCCCGAAAAGAAGGGCTATTCGGAACGCAACCTTACCTATATGTGTCAGTTTGCAAAAGCATATCCTTTGAGGGCATTGCAAAGTTTCATAGAAACGGATGCAAAGTTGATAGCTCCAAGTGTGGAGAAAATAGCAGACGAAGTACGCTACTTAAACGATGCGCAATTTACGCAAGAGCCTCTTACGCAAGTCCAATCCACTGATAACAAGGAAATTATAATCACGCAAGAACCTCTTGCGCAAATTCATAATGTAACCCAAACCGTATCTGATATTTACCGGATGGAAATTAAGGATATAGAAAGCGTATTCATGGCATCACCTGTTGCAAGAACCAATTGGGCAAGCCATGTGATTATGCTTAACAGTTCACTTCCATTGGGTGTAAGCTATTGGTACATGAAGCAGTCTGTGGAAATGGGCTGGAGCAGCAATGCTCTTAAAATACAAATTGAAACCAACCTGTACAGCAGACAAATCAGCAATAATAAGGTAAACAATTTCACAGCCACGCTTCCTGCACCGCAAAGCGACCTCGCCAATTACCTGTTGAAAGACCCGTACATCTTTGATTTGGCTGGAACTAAAGAGAAAGCAGATGAAAGGGACATAGAAGAACAGTTGGTTAAGCACGTTACCCGTTACTTGCTGGAAATGGGCAATGGCTTTGCTTTCGTTGCACGACAGAAGCATTTCCAAGTCGGAAACAGCGATTTCTATGCAGACCTGATATTATATTCTATTCCACTGCACGCATATATCGTGGTAGAATTAAAGGCTACCCCATTCAAACCGGAGTATGCAGGGCAACTGAACTTCTACATCAATGTGGTGGATGATAAACTGAGGGGAGAGAATGACAACAAGACTATCGGGTTGTTGCTGTGCAAGGGAAAAGACGAAGTTGTAGCACAATACGCATTGACAGGCTATGACCAGCCGATAGGCATCAGCGATTACCAACTGAGCAAGGCTATACCTGAAAACTTAAAATCGGCTCTGCCAAGTATAGAAGAAGTGGAAGAAGAACTGGCTTCCTTTCTTGATAAAGACAAAAATCCATAAACCCAAGATATATGGCAGGAGAAATACTGATTATGATTCCCCAATACGGTGAACTCAACCGAATATACAGTGACTTTATTGTAAGCCATACTTTTTCTTTTGACAAGCAGAAATTCATCACGAACTTCTACAAGCAATACAATGACACAAAAGCTTTTGAAGCCGCTATCCTTGAATTGGTACTTGACAAGCAGAAAGAACAGTACACTCTGATTCTCGACAGTCTAAGAGCCGAGATAGAGAAAAACATGATGCTTTACGAAAAATATCCATTGCTTGATGATGAGATAATTTCTCGTGTGTGCTACCATTTCGCTGATAGATATAATATTGATATAGAGGAACAACTGGAGGTTACACAAAGACTAAACAAGCCTTTGAACGAGGCATATAACAGATATGATTCTATTGGTTACAGGGAACATACGGCAGAAGAAGAAAAGCAAGCCGAAAAGGAATATGAACGCTGCAAGGCTGAATATGAGAAAGAAAAAGAAGAACTGAACAGGCTTTATGAATTGCAAAAGCAAGCAAGAAAAGAGGCTTTCCAATATATAGAGAACTGCTGCGGAGATATTTATAAATTGAGTTTCCATTTTATGGAAATATTAGCAAAATATATTCCCGTAGCTAAAGATAAACCGGAAGAGCTAACCAAGCCAAGCGAACCCGATATGCAAGAAGAAGCACCCAAAGAGGAACAACACGAATATTTCGACATGGAGTTGCTTTCGCACGTTTACACGACCTGCGTAGGAGAACAATTCGAGAATATTTCCGAATATGATTTCTATGCTTGTATGAATCTGCACCCCGGCAAATGCAAGCTGAAAATAAAAACGAGAGAGAAAATACGTGTCTGCTACCTGATATTCCTGATGGGTGAACAACTGCCCAAACTTGACAGGGAGAATTGGAAAAAGAATATCCTCAAAATGCTGGATATTGAAGAGAACTATTACAAGTCAAAATACAAGGAACCTGTTTCCGATTTCCCAAGTGACAGCAACCAGAAGTTCGCCAAAGAAATGGACGCAATATTCCGATAATCCGTGATATACCCTGACATATTACGAAATAACCACTTTTACCACTCAAATTAATTTTTGAGTGGTATTTTTATTGTCTGATATTCAAAGAAATAATAAAATATTCCATTTGCACTAACCACATCCTTACCACTTACAAACCTACCTAATTTTGCATCGTTCGAGAACAGAAATAACAGCCAGTGCGCAGGGCTGATTGTTAAACGACTAAATAGATTAGACGATGACAAATCTTCAAGAGTTATTATCAAAACCCGTCTGGCAGATGACAGGCGAAGAGTTCATATTCTTAAGCAAGCACGCTTCCGGTCAAACGGAAATGCAGCCACAGCCCGTTACGGACACAGAAAGGAAGTATGTGTACGGAATACTGGGCATTGCCAAACTGTTCGGGTGCAGCCTGCCCACCGCCAACCGCATCAAGAAAAGCGGAAAGATTGACAAGGCAATCACCCAGATAGGACGCAAGATTATCGTAGATGTGGAGCTTGCCCTTGAACTGGCCGGGAAGAAAACAGGAGGACGAAAATAACGGGAGGCATGGCTATGGACTATATTAAAGAGACTAAGGACATATCGGCAGAAGAAGCCATTATCCTTTGGCAAGCCTCACGTTTGAGCCTGTCGAAAAGTTATGAGAAAGCACCTGAAATCCTCAAAGTACATGGTTCTGTCATTGGGACATTGGGCAATTTCAGCGCATCCATCGGCAAAGCCAAAAGTAAAAAGACATTCAATGTATCGGCTATCGTAGCCGCCGCATTGAAGAACGGCACAGTGTTGCGGTATGTGGCGGAACTGCCGGAAGATAAGCGGAAAGTGCTTTATGTTGATACAGAACAAAGCCCTTACCATTGCCTGAAAGTCATGACACGCATTTTGCGGATGGCCGGCTTGCCAGATGACAGGGACAATGAGAACCTTGAATTTCTCGCTTTGAGAAAATACACGCCTGAGCAACGTATCAGGATTGTAGAACAGGCTATCTACAACACTCCCGACATTGGTCTTGTAATCATAGACGGCATCCGTGATATGGTGTACGACATCAACAGCCCCGGTGAATCCACACGCATCATATCCAAACTGATGCAGTGGACGGACGACAGGCAGATACACATCCATACGATACTGCATCAGAACAAGGGGGATGAGAATGCGAGAGGGCATATCGGTACGGAGTTGAACAACAAGGCGGAAACCGTATTGCAGGTAGAAAAGGACAAGGGCAACGGTGACATCAGCCATGTTTCAGCCATTCACATACGAGCAATGGACTTTGAGCCTTTTGCGTTCCGCATCAACGACAAAGCCCTTCCCGAACTTATAGAAGGTTACAAACCCGAAACAAAGAAACCGGGAAGACCCGAAGAAGAGAAGTTCGACCCTTACAGGCATATCACCGAGCAGCAGCACCGCATCGCATTGGAAGCCGCATTCGGTCTGAAAGAGGAATATGGTTACAAGGAACTGGAAGATGCTTTAATCAAGACCTATATGTCCGTGGGTGTAAAACTGAACCATAAAAAGGCGGTATCGCTCATCACCATGCTCCGCAACAAGCGGATGATAGTGCAGGAGAACGGCAGGAAATACACCTTCATGCCCGACTTCCACTATTAGCCCATTTCCCTGCAATCACTTCACTTTATTCTCGGGGTGTATATATTAGGAATATAGTGAAGTGATTCTGAAATGGGATTAAATCACTTCACTTTATTACCGTATCCTATATATACGAGAATTTAGTGAAGTGATTATAGACCGTACTTCCTAAAAAGGTACGGGCGAAAAGAAAAACAAATCAATTTACCAACTACTAAAACAATCATTTTATGGATATACAGACAGCCAAGCAAATCAGGATAGCGGATTATCTGCACAGTTTGGGTTATTCACCAGTAAAACAACAAGGTATCAACCTTTGGTACAAATCCCCATTTAGAGAAGAGACTGAAGCATCGTTCAAAGTGAATACCGAACGAGAACAATGGTATGACTTCGGTTTGGGTAAAGGTGGTGGCATCATTGAACTGGCTGCACACCTGTATGCTACCGACCATGTACCTTACATCTTGAAACGGATAGCGGAACAGACACCATATGTGCGCCCGGTATCTTTCTCTTTTGGCAAGCAAAACTCTTCCGAACCGAGCTTCCAACAGTTGGAGATTGTTCCGCTGTCATCTCCTGCCCTGCTTGCCTACTTGCAAGGTAGAGGAATAAATACAGAACTGGCGAAAAGAGAATGTAGTGAAGCCCGTTTCACCCACAACGGCAAGCGGTACTTTGCCATCGCCTTTCCCAATGTATCGGATGGATATGAAATCCGCAACCGCTATTTCAAGGGCTGTATCGCCCCAAAGGAAATCTCCCACATCAGACAATCAGGGAAAGCGAGGAATACCTGTTATGTATTCGAGGGGTTCATGGATTACCTCTCCTTTTTGACATTGAGACAGGAGAGCTGCCCGAATTATCCGGAGTTGGACGGGCAGGACTACATTGTATTGAATTCCGTATCGAATATAAACAAGGTTCTCTATCCGTTGGGCAATTACGAACGCATTCACTGCTTTTTCGACAACGACCATGCAGGCATGGAAGCACTCCGGCAAATCCGCAAGGAATACGGCAGAGACAGATACATCCGTGACGCTTCGCAGACTTACAACGGATGCAAGGACTTGAACGAATACTTACAGAAACAGGCTGAGAGAAAAGGGCAAGTCCAATCCGTCAAAGGGGTGCGCAGCCAGTCACCGAAAAAGAAAAACGGCTTTCGGTTATAGCCCACTATAACTACACGCTTCGCTTTCGTAGTTGTGGGCTCTCCCGAGGGGATTAGGGCTTTGCCCTAATGACCCACTCAGGGCGTTTCTCCCCTGAGAACCCAGACCAAAGAGTGACCTTCTCTTTGGAAACTCCGCTTATGGGTTGCACCCCTAAGAACCCCTCTGAGAAAGCGAGCAAAGCAATCTATCGTAAACAATAAATCAGAATAGTAGTATGGCAATAAAATCAAGCGTACATATCAAGTCTTGCAACACCAAATCAAGCGAGGCTCACAATCGAAGGACTGCCGAATATATGCGTAATATCGGTGAATCCAAAATCTACATTGTGTCCGAACTCTCTGCTGACAACGAGCAATGGATAAACCCGAACTTCGGCAGCCCAAACCTGCAAACGCACTACGACAACATCAAACGGATGGTAAAGGAAAAGACAGGTCGTGCCATGCAGGAGAAAGAGCGAGAACGCAAAGGGAAGAACGGAAAAATCATAAAAGTGGCAGGATGCTCGCCCATCCGTGAGGGTGTGTTGCTTATCAAAGCGGACACCACATTGGCAGACGTGAAGAAATTTGGCGAGGAATGCCAAAGACGTTGGGGCATCACTCCGCTTCAGCTCTTCCTGCACAAAGATGAAGGGCATTGGATGAACGGACAGCCTGATGCAGAGGACAAGGAAAGTTTCCAAGTCGGGGAAAAATGGTTCAAGCCGAATTACCATGCACACATCGTTTTTGACTGGATGAACCACGAAACCGGAAAGAGCCGAAAACTCAATGACGATGACATGATGCAGATGCAGACCTTGGCATCTGACATCCTCTCCATGCAACGTGGGCAATCCAAATCAGAGACAGGCAAGGAACATTTAGAACGAAATGATTTCATCATTGAGAAACAGAAAGCCGAACTGCAACGTATAGATGAAACCAAGCGACACAAGGAACAACAGGTAAGTCTTGCCGAACAGGAGCTCAAACTGGTAAAATCGGAAATACGCACGGACAAACTCAAAAGCGTAGCCACTGATGCTGCCACTGCCATAGCAAGCGGAGTTGGTTCTCTTTTCGGAAGTGGAAAGTTGAAAGAACTGGAACAAGCCAACGAGAAATTGCGTCAGGAAGTGGCCAAGCGCAATAAGGGTATTGACGAACTAAAAGCCAAGATGCAACAAATACAGGAACAGCACGACAAACAAATACGCAATCTTCAAGGAATACATAACCAAGAACTTGAAGCCAAAGACAGGGAAATATCAAGACTGAACACCTTGCTTGAAAAGGCATTCAACTGGTTTCCGATGCTCAAAGAAATGTTGAAAATGGAAAAATTATGCACAGTCATTGGATTTACCAAAGATATGATAGATTGTCTTCTAACAAAGAAAGAAGCTATCAGATGCAATGGAAAAATCTATTCCGAAGAGCATAAACGAAGATTTGAAATCAAAAATGATATTTTCAAAGTTGAGAAAAATTCGGTTGATAATAATAAATTGGTGCTTACAATAAACAGGCAACCAATAAGCGAATGGTTCAAAGAGCAATGGGAAAAACTTCGGCAAGGTCTGCGACAATCAGCAGAAGAACCAAGAAAAAGTAGAGGATTCAAATTATAATTTTTGCTCTCTATAATGCAAAACATCAACAAAATAACTATTTTTGTATTCGGATTGAAGCAACTCTCTCCGAGACATATTAGAAATTGAAGAAGCGTTATGCTTGTCTTATAGTTGAAAACCTAGGAAATTTTCAAATGAACAAAGAGAGCATAGTGGTTCTCACGCTATAGCGTGGGCTGCTATTCTTACATCTTGTTCATTGGGTTTTCCTAGGACCTTCAGCTAAGACGTAATTTTGCAGTGCCACGCTTTTTTTGCAAATTTACCGTGACAGGTAAGACGTTTTTTGTCTGAGGAGTAGAGTTATTTTGTAACCGAATAAAGAAAAACACTATGGGAAAACTTGAAAAATGCCTGTACATCATAGAGCTTCTGTCGCGTGGCAAACCGATGTCGCTCAAGGAAATCAACCATCATTGGGAATATTCCTCTCTCTATGACGGAGAAATCATACCCAAAACATTCGGACGATACAAGGAGTATGTCTCCAATGTCTTTGCCATTGACATAGAGTATGATACGGGAGCAAGGAAGTATTACATCTCCAATTTTGACTATATAAAGAACAACTCGCTTTACAAATATCTGCTTTCCGCTTTCCACGTGCAAGGGCTCTCCGAACTGGCCATGAAGCATCGCAGAGAGTTGGTCTTGGAAGATGTGCCCAGCGGTGTGGAGCATCTGCATGCTATTCTCGAAGCCATTGACCGCAAGGTAGTGGTTGAGTTCGACTATCACTCTTTCAACCGGCAAGCAGTAAAGCACCACGAATGTATTCCTTGCTTTCTTAAGACATGGGAACAGCGCTGGTATCTCATTGCCGAGCCGCTGAATCGCAAGAATCCCTCAGTCTATGCACTGGAGCGTATCAGTAACTTACGGTTGACAGAACAACAGCTTTCCCCTTCACCACATATCAATCCGCAAAGCTACTTTGATGGTTGCTATGGCGTGAATCACGAGGACTGCCCCCCTGTACCTATTAAGATAAAGGTGTATGGCAGTCAAGTGGATTACGTCAGGGCACGACCTATTCATATTTCACAAGAGGAAGTGGAGCAAGGGGATGGCTGGAGTGTATTCAGCTACTGGCTTCGCCCGAGCTATAACTTTTATCAGATGCTGTTGTGGCATAGGGAGAAGGTAGAGGTGATGGAGCCGGAAGAGGTTAGAGGGGAGATGAAAAGGATTGTGAGGGAAATATCAAAACAATATAATTTTACAAAAAAACAGAATTATGAATGAGACATTAAAGCAAATAAGAATTAATGCATTGCAATATTCAGAGAAAGATATGGCTACAAAATTGGGATTACCATTATCTGAATACAAAGAAATCGAAAACGATAAACCTTTAAATTTTACACTGCTAATTAGGCTATCACAAGCTGTTGGTAAAACAATAGATGATTTACTTAATGCGCAGAAACAAGAATTTAAGTTTGATATCGATAATGCATTTCAGACTATAAGTGAGTTAAAAAGCAAACTTAATGATTTCGTGGCTCAAATACAGAATGCTAGTGAATCAACAGACTTGGATTTTCAAGAATTGCTATACACAGTCAATAAGATGACTCGTAAACCAAGAGTAGCCTTTATCGGGAGATCTGATGTAGGAAAAAGTACTCTTATTAATACGCTTATTGGTAACAAAACCGTTCCTGAAGCATGGACACCAACTACTTCGATAATTGTTTACGTAAAACATATTTCTGAGAAACCTGCCTATTGTGTGAATAATGTAATGATATTTAAATCTGACAAGAACCTCAATATTTGGGATGATACTAAATTGTCAGATGAGAAATATACAAAATCTTTCTGTATTGCGGAAGGCGATTATAATCTTCTACAAGATTATGGAGCAAGACAAGGATCCAAGTACGAACAAACAGATGCTTCATCTGCTGTTGTTTTTGTTGAATCTGATATCCTTAGCAATTGTGATTTATTAGATTTACCAGGATATGGAACAAAAGATAGAGAAGAAGATGACTCTTTACTAAAAAAGGTAAAAAATGTAGACATTCTTATATATATGTCAGTAGCTAATGGTTTTATGAGAGGAGATGATATAAACTGGCTTCAAGGAGAATTACCAAATCTTGCCCCTATTATTTTAAACAATAAACAATTAAAACCTTTATCCAATTTATATATTGTGGCTTCGCAAGCTCATACTGTTTCAAACGGCTCAATTGATGTACTCAATACTATTTTACAGAAAGGCGCAGATAGATTTGAACAAACATTATCACCAAACTATTGGAATAACCTTGGGCAAGCTGCAACGTCTAGCGATTTCCGTAGTCGTTTTTTCACATACTCAACAGATCAAGAATCATTGAGAAGTGACTTTGAGAAAGATTTAAGAACTCTCCTTCTTAAACTTCCTGAATTGATTAAGACTTCAGTTGTTGACTATATAAAAAATTATGCAAAAAGCGCAAAAGAAAATATAGAAGAATCTCTATGCTCATTTCGTGAGATTCTATTGGAAAGAGAAGAAAAGAAAAAAGAACTCGAAAAGAACAAAGCCAACGAGCCACAAAGAATCAACGAAAACGAAAATAAGAAAACTGAGATTATCAAAAAAATTAAAAGTTTATCACAGAAAGCATCTGTAGATATAACGAATAAATACAATGCTATACTAACAATTGATAATATTGTTCAAATTATTGAGAAAAACAATTGGAGTAAAAAAGAAGAAGATATGAAGCACTTAAGTGCAAAACTATCTAATACTCTTAATGATTCGTATACATCAGTTCTTAAAAAGTATTCAGAAGAACTATTCCGTGAGATAGAAGACTTTCTTGAAAATTTTGAACATACGACTAGGATTTTCACATCCAAAGAAGGAATTGAGGTTGGTCTTGGCTTTAATGTTAAAGCATCTTTTGCAGGAGGATTAGCAGGCTTGGCCACTTATGGTGCTTTATCTGTTTGGGCTGCCAGTTTAGGCAATTTAGGAGCATATATACTTGTAGCCAAAGGTGTAAGTGTGTTAGCTGCTATGGGGATTAGTGTCGGTGGAACAGCGGCGGCATCCGCTGCAATTGCAACTATAGGTGGGCCTATTGTTATAGTAATCAGTATTGCTGCTGTTTTAGCAAGTTTAGCGTATGTAATATTCTCTGGTGGTTGGAAGAAAGCTATATCGAAGAAAATAGTTAATGCGTACGATAAGAAGAATGTTCTTGCCAATTATTTAACTCAAAACGCAGCATATTGGACTGATACAGAAAATGCATTTAAGCAAGCATCGGAGAAGCTGGAAAAAGATTTTGAAAACTACATCGCTAATTTAAAGAAAGAAGTATATGAAAGCAACGATGAAGAAGTCAAGACTAAGATAGCTTTGTGTGAATATAAAATTAAAATTTACAATTCACTTTTAAAGAATTTATAATATGGAACTTTTTGAAAAATTAAAAGATAATTTTATTTGGGATGCTCAAATTGTTGGTAAGAATTTATTTTGCCAAAAGCCTAACGAAGAAACAATTTTCAACGAATATTTTTCTTTTTGTATAAAGATTGCTACATACCCAGTAGAAATAGAAACAAGAACTTTTTTTATAAATGAAGCAGAACTGGCTTTGAATGTATTCTCTGAAAAGTGCAATATTGATGAATCAAAGTTGAAAATCATACAAGATGCGAGAAGCGAACTTGTCGCTGTATCTAGGAAGATTAATGAAGACATCCAGAGCCAGACAGATGAACAAGGAAAATCGTCATTTGAAGCAAATAATAAAGTTTTGTCTGAATTATCGAAGCTCAAATCAGAAATGCTCCATGTTGTAGGACAGGCACAGTTTGACGACGTGTTAAAGAAAATGTCAGATTTAGAAGAAAGTTTAGATAAAACAATATTGGATAAACACCAAACTGCATTGTATAATTCGTTAACAAGAGATTTTTCTACTCTCATATCTCAAAAAATGACAGAAATTACGCATTGTGAAGATATTCAGTATAACAAAAGGGCCGCAAAATCCTTTAAGAAGGCATTCGACCTTTTTAAGGAAAATGAGGACAAGTATAAAAAATCTGATAGAGAACTTTATGGACTTGTGTCTGGATATTTGTTTGCATTTGATGCAAAAAGGCTTTTCAATGAATGCTTAGTGTACTATAACCACGTTTATTCTTATATCTTTAACAAATTAGATGACGATGGAAAATTTAGATTCACTCAATTCTCTTTTGACACACCGAAAGAACAATAACAAAATGAATAGCGTTCAATCAACATATAGACGAACTTCATTTGTTAGTGCAGGCGTAATAACTGCTCCTCTACAGTCTATAAATACGTTTTCTACAATTTCAACGACTAATAGTTTTAATATCCAATGTAGGGAGTTCACGGAAAACCTCCGTGAATTATCTCAACGATATAATGCAAAGGTTAGACAAGCCGTGGCACTTGATTCAACATATAAAAGTTCAAGAAGTCAAGGTGTTAAGTTGGCTTGGAAATATGAGAAGGCTGATGTTGAAATGGGTGGAAATGGAACTGCAAATTGGAATGAATCTCAAAAACAAGAGATTTTAGAAAGAGGAAGTGTTAGAGGGGCGGAGGGGCATCATCAACGTAATGTTGCAGCTCATCCTGAAGATCAAGCAGATCCTGATAACATTAAATTCTATAAGTCCAGAAAGGAACACTTAGAAGAGGGACACCATGGTGATTTTCATAATGAATCTGATGCTCCTCCAATAGATAAAGAGGCAAAGTTAGAACATACAAATCGGACAAGAGTTATTAGAAACGAACTTAAAGGTGCTGGGATTGCAGCTGTGATAGGTTTTATTTCAGGAGCTTCTATAGGCTTTATAGTAACAATAGCACAAAATGGAATTTCTCCTGATTCCCTTAAAGATGCTGCAATTAATGGTGGTAAAGCCGGATTAGAAGGTGCAGCTTTTGGATTGGTTAACCATATCGGTACAAGACTAATCGGTGATATCGCAACTAATGCTATGACTGGTTTGCTTTCAAATTTTGGTATAGAAATAACAGAAAATATTACGAAAGCATGTAATATAGGAGTAGTCGGTTCTATCGCCATCGTAACATTCTCTGTATATCAGTTTGTTAGGTTCAAAAGGAATGGAGTTACAACCAAAGATGCACTACATACTGTAGGAAAAAGCGCATTGATTTCTGTCGCTTCATTAGGGGCAACAATTGTTGTACAAGCCGCTTTTGGTGGTCCAGCAGCACTGGCTGTTAGCATCGGTATTGGTGCAGTAGCACTCAGTTATTCAATGTATAATGTATACCATGATAAAAAACTCATGAGTAAAATACATTGTTATACAATAAATAAGTCCTATCCGTTAATTTTTGAATAATATGACAATTGAAGAATTTGTAAAAAAGGCAAAAGAACAGGATTCAAGAAACTATTTTGAACCTTTTGAAGGTGATATGTTTAACATTCCTCCCGATATAAAAGAATTTTATATTAGAGCAAATCCTGTTGATGTCGAAATAAGGACTAAAAAATTTGGCAACCTCCATTTCTTCCCTTTGGAAGAAATGGAGGTTATAAAAAAGGAATACTCGTTTATGCCAAAGGATGTTTTTATTTTTGCATCAACGAATGGCGATCCTGTTTTCATTAGAAATTCACATTATTATATTACATGTGAAAGTAGATTTAAGCCAGAGTTATTATCGGATGATTTTGAAAGTTTTTTGGACATTATAAGAATCAAATAAAACTGATATTAAGATTAAAAAGGAGTATTTTTTATCCTGAAAAACGAGAACATTGCAGAAAGACTGCTAAACGAAGGTCTGGAGCTACTATCTAGCGAAAAGCCCCAAAAGCAGAAGAAAGGCTTTGCCTGTTTGCGGGGAGCTATCGGCTTGCGCTATATGAAAGCCTTCTATTATGAAGGAGTATGCTATAAAGAAGGTATTGGAATATATCAAAGTGATGAACGAGCTTTTGAGCGTTTTTTAGTAGCGGCGGACGAAGTACCGGAAGCCATGTACGAGCTTGGTCTATGTTATATCCATGGATTGGGTACTGAACAGGATGTATCAAAAGCGGTTGCGTGTTTCAACGATGCTGCACAGCGTGGAGTTCCTGAAGCCCAGTATGAATTAGGTGTTTGCTATCGCCGTGGTGAAGGTGTTGAACAAGATATAAAGGCTGCACTATACTGGTATGAAAAAGCTGCCAGCCAGGGATATTTGAGAGCTTACCATAATATAGGTATTATCTATCAACGCGGTTTGGGAGGGATACCTACAGATTATAACAAAGCTTTTAATTACTTCATGAAGGCGGCAAATGAGGAAAGCACTGAATCATACTTCTGTATCGGCAATTGTTATCTGAATGGATTGGGGGTTGAAAAAACGAAAAGGAAGCAGCCCGCTGGTTTCTAAAAGCAGCAGAACTGGGAGAGCCTGATTCCATGTTCCATTTGGCTTGGATGTATCAAGAAGGAATAGGTGTTGAACCGAACAGCGAATTATCGACAGAATATCTCTATAAGGCAGCAGAAGCCGGATGGGAACCTGCTATTAGAATTATAAAAGGAGAAGATTAACTGCAAAATTCTATTTTGGCTAAACAATTCGGACACTTTTTGTCCCCCTCCCTATCTTACTTTGCAATGCGAAACGATAAAAGACGTAGCATTATGACGGAAGATAGGGATTTGTCATTCTTTGTCGGCAATAGAAGAATTATTATTCTATAAAATATAAACAACTTTAAAAGAAGGAGAATAATTATGTTAACTAAAAAACATATACTTTTATTTGTGATAATTGTGGATGTGTATTCGATAAATTGGTTTTTGAAAGAGGAATAATCTATAATTTATATGTAACTCCACAAGAATGTCCGAAATGCAGTAGCTTTCATACGATGCCAAAGGATGATGGATTCTTTGATAGATCTGACTATGAAAAAATTTGGCTGGAAGAAGATGAATACAGAAATAGAAGAAAGAATAAATGTCAAAAGCAATGAGAGCATTTATACAATGCGATTTTACCGGACATCCATGCAACCCTAATGCGTTTGTGGCATTCAACGGTTTGCGTGCAATGGGGTACGAATGTATCTTTTTCAGAGATATGAAGAACTCATTGCAAACAACCATATCAAAGAAGAACTCATTGTTGGCGGTATCGGCATAATCAAGCGAAGATTACAAGATTTCGGGATTGAATGTGCCGAAATAAACTATCCGCAAGTATTAAACAAGTATCTCGGAAGAAGGATTTGGAAATCAACCATCAATGAGATAGCCAACACCCCAAAGGTATGGCCTGTGTTTATCAAATCTGTTGAGGGGAAAAGATTGTCCAGTAAAATCATCAATAGCATTCATGACTTAGTGGGTTGTGGATGCTGTGATGATAATTACGAGGTGTTATGTAGCGATCCCGTTGATTTTATTGCAGAGTGGAGAGTATTTGTCAGGTATGGAAAGATACTTGATGTCAGGCCCTATAAAGGTGATTGGAAAGTTCATTATGACCCGAAGGTGATTGAAAATGCAATAAAAGACTATGCAACTGCACCCGATGCGTATGGCATTGATTTCGGAGTTACCTCAAAGGGCGAAACACTACTGGTTGAAGTAAACGAAGGATACGCCCTTGGATGTTACGGTCTATTTCCACATCTATATGCTAAGTGTCTTATCACCCGATGGAGTGAATTGACAGATACATTGGATAAATATTGGTATATTTAGCTTCCCTCGGACACCTTTTGTCTCCCTCCCTATCTTCCTTTGCAATACGAAACAATAAAAAACGTAGTATTATGAAAGAAGATAGGGATTTGTCATTCTTGGCATACTGCAAGAATGAAGACTTAAAAACACTGGTTGATATGCTGACACACGACACTAACGGAGAAGTCCGCATATCAGAGCAACTTACAAATACGGATGCTTACCTCTACTGTTATCCGTACCGACTGAGTATGATGTGGCAAGAAATAGCCAACGAATTGCAACGCTTTGGCGGAAACACCCTTGCCAACCTGTACCGAAGAAACGGAGTATGCTATAAAGAGATACTGCGCGATGTCTGCCGAAAAGCAGAAGTTTACTTCAATGACAAGACCAATACAAAAGAATTGGAAAGGTCACTTTTGGAAAAAGTCTACCATGACACCGTGGGACAGATGGATGAGAAAGAACTACGCAATATGGCTGAAGAACTGAACATTCCAGTAAAGAATCCTAGAAAATATATGATTATAGCTGCGTTGCAACTCGCCATCAAACGTGGTGGGGCTTTATCTAAAAGAATAATTCTCTATGTGGCGCAAATGATTTCCAAAATGTTATTGGGGCATGGGTTAGCGGCTTCTGGGAGTAATATTCTCTTCAAGACTTTAGGGAAATTGACTGGTCCTTTAGGTTGGAGTATCACTATCGGGTGGGCAGTCTATGATTTGGCTTCCCCGGCCTATCGGGTAACTATACCTTGTGTGATACAAATAGCGTGTATGCGTATGCAATTGTCAAACTACTAAGAAAGGAGAAGCAGAATTATGAAAGCAACAGACATCATGCATCCCGAAGATGCAAAAGCCATTCAGATGATAAAGAGCGTACCTGGCTACGAGAAACTTGTACGGTTGTTTATGAAGTTAGGATATGAGATGCAGTACAGAGGAGAAAACCTTGCCAATATGATACGGGTTACCCCACATTGCTATCCACAAATATATGGACTGTTCAAGGAAGTCGTAAATAAGACGGGTATCAAGGAACCGGAACTTTATATCTATAACGACCCCGAAATGAATGCCTATACATACGGTGAAACCCGTACATTCGTAGCCCTCTCCAGCAGTATCGTAGAAAAACTGACACCCGAGGAACTAAAAGGCATTATGGCACACGAATGCGGTCATATCTTGTGCAAGCATGCTTTATATAAAACCATGTTCAGAACATTACGGGATATGGGTGCTTTCATGGGACTGATTCATCGTACCCTGTTTGCTCCTCTTTATCTTGCCTTGCAATATTGGAATCGGAAAAGCGAACTATCGGCAGACCGTTGTGGAATGATTATTACTAGTGAGGAGGTATATCAATCGTCTTTGGTCAAATTAGCTTCCGGATTGAAGGAAACACCTGGAATGTCGCGCTGCCTGATAGAGCAAGGAAAACAATACGAAGCATTTAAGCATTCCTCGCTATGGAGCCGAATCCAACAAGAGTATCGCTGTGTATTCTACTCGCATCCGCAGTTGTGTACCCGTGCTATGGAAGTAGATAGATGGAGAAATTCACACACATATAGAACTTTGAGAACCGCAATATAATTGTTACACCTCTATAAAAACGTAACCTTATGAATAAAGCAGTACCCTTTTTGGAAAAAATGTTCTTCAAGAACAACGTAAACAAAATCCGCCAGACAATCATAGGCTATCTGAAAGAAGAAGGTATAGAAACAGAATTGACGGATGGAGTAATTATTGTCATATTGGACGAACTGCATTATGGTATCCACTTTGATTTGGAGAATGACTACCCTAAGTGCAACATCGTGTTCGGGCTGAAAAGCGAGGATTACGAAACATTGGAACTGTATCAAAAGACCTTTATTGCCGACAAGGTTAATACAGACGGAGAACACCTTTCCGTAGTAAGAGCTTATAAAGATTCGATTGAAGTGGATACATCTTTCTTCTTCAATGATAAAGATATGCTACTTTCCCTCTTCTACGACTATTTCTGCGACATTAAAAACACAGTAGATGAAATGTATGCTTGCCTTGCCACAAAAGTAGAAGAAAACGAAGAAATGAAAAAAAGACGCCCCATAGGTTTTACAGCAAACATCACCACTAAGAAGGTTGAAGAAGAAAACAATATGGTAGCTTGCAAGGAATAGACAAAGACGACCTTTTTATAACCACTCTAATCAGTGGAGTGATAATATGCTCACCACTTATTGCCGTATATTGCATAGCAGAATGGATTTATAATCAAACACCATGGCAGAAAAAGAAAAAGCTAAAGATGAATGCAGAAATAAATGAGTTAGAAACCGTTTAGGGCTTATAGGAAGAACTGAAAAGGCTTTGAATTACGACCCTTACTTCATGAAAAAGAATAGCAGCAGGGAAGAATACCTGAATGATTTAAGAAAAAAGGTAACAGAGAACTATAAAAGTCCAGACCTCATACTTGCCATTGAAGAAGTTACGTCGGGCGAGATATGTCTTCCATGCTATTCAGGTAACTATTCCGCCTTAGTATTAGCACATACCGACCATTACGAGATGCCCCATAAACCTTTGTATTGTCTCGGATTTGTAGCAGAACCAAGAGCAGACAAATATTTCAGCTCTTTTTATCGCTTGATTGATTGGATGATGAATACTATAGGCCGGTTGAATACTCTATCTGAATGTGGAAGACATAAAGATCACTTTATCGTAAAAATCCCTGGAAAATTTTAAAAATATGAAGTCTGCTTAACGAATAAGAGAATAAAACAATTTGTAAATGAATTTAAAGAGAAATACGAAAAGCAATAAAACGAAAAACAATATGGCTATAAGAATTATACAAATCCCACTGGACTTCTTTTTAAATTCAAAAAGGCTTAAATAATACAAAAACACCCAACTTTACATTTTTGGGTGTAAAACTGGGTGTTCGTTTTATAATTTACTGATTTTCAGCATTTATTGCGGAGAGACAGGGATTCGAACCCCGGGTACCTCGCAGTACAACGGTTTTCAAGACCGCCGCAATCGACCACTCTGCCACCTCTCCAAAACTTCTTTATCAGAAGTGCTTTTCGTTAAAAGCGGTGCAAAGGTACGAATATATTTTAAACTTACAAGAGTTTTCACAAAAAAAAATCACGAACATCATTTCCAAAGAATAGCAATATCTAGGTATTTTATGTTGAAAAGCATAAAATAGAGCATATTTATGCTGATTATATGAAAAAACGTTGTAACTTTGTGCGCTCTAAAGAAAAGGATAACTACAACCTCTAATTTTATCATTTATGGAATTAAATAAGATCTTTAAAGACGGTCTTTGGAGCACTGAAATCAATGTCAGAGATTTCGTAAGTCATAACATCACTCCGTATTACGGAGATGCTTCTTTCCTCGAAGGACCTACCGAACGCACAAAAGCTGTATGGAACCGCTGCCTCGAAGCACTGGCAGAAGAAAGAGCCAATAACGGAGTACGCTCACTGGATAATGTCACCGTCTCAACCATCACTTCTCATAAAGCCGGATATATCGACAAAGAAAACGAACTGATCGTCGGTCTGCAGACAGACGAACTTCTGAAACGTGCCATCAAGCCTTTCGGAGGTATCAATGTGGTAAGCAAAGCCTGCCACGAAAACGGCGTGGAAGTGGACGACCGCGTAAAAGATATATTCACTCACTACCGCAAGACGCACAACGACGGAGTATTTGACGTATATACCGAAGAAATCCGTTCGTTCCGTTCTCTGGGATTCCTCACCGGACTTCCTGACAACTATGCCCGCGGACGTATCATCGGCGACTACCGCCGTATGGCTCTCTATGGTATCGACCGATTGATTGAGGCAAAAAAAGAAGATTTGCGTAACCTTACCGGTCCGATGACCGAAGCCCGCATCCGCCTGCGCGAAGAAGTGGCAGAGCAAATCAAGGCATTGAAGGACATGAAGGTAATGGGCGAATACTACGGACTCGACTTGAGCCGTCCTGCCTACACCGCACAAGAAGCAGTACAATGGGTATACATGGCTTACCTTGCTGCCGTAAAAGAACAAGACGGTGCTGCCATGTCACTGGGTAACGTCTCTTCGTTCCTCGACATTTATATGGAATATGAATTGAGCAAAGGAACCATCACAGAATCTTTCGCACAGGAGCTGATCGACCAATTTGTCATCAAACTGCGTATGGTGCGCCACCTGCGTATGCAATCTTACAACGACATCTTTGCCGGCGACCCGACATGGGTAACCGAATCCCTGGGCGGACGCCTCAACGACGGACGCACGAAGGTGACAAAGACTTCTTTCCGCTTCCTGCAAACACTCTACAACCTCGGCCCTTCACCGGAACCGAACCTGACTGTATTGTGGAGCCCGGAACTTCCGGAAGGATTCAAAGAATTCTGCGCAAAAGTATCTATCGACACTTCTTCCATCCAATATGAAAACGACGACCTGATGCGTGAAGTACGCCAGTCTGACGACTACGGAATCGCATGCTGCGTATCTTATCAGGAAATCGGAAAACAAATCCAATTCTTCGGCGCACGTTGCAACCTGGCAAAAGCCCTGCTGCTTGCCATCAACGGCGGACGTTGCGAAAACACCGGTACGGTAATGGTGAAAAATATCCCCGTACTAACCAGCGACACACTGAACTTCGAAGAAGTAATGAGCAACTACAAGAAGGTATTGACAGAAATCGCCCGTGTTTACAACGAAGCGATGAACATCATCCATTATATGCATGATAAGTATTACTACGAAAAAGCCCAAATGGCTCTTGTAGATACCAACCCACGCATCAACCTTGCTTATGGTGTAGCCGGACTTTCTATCGCCCTCGATTCACTGTCGGCCATCAAATATGCCAAAGTAACTGCACGCCGCAACGACATCGGTCTGACAGAAGGTTTCGATATTCAAGGCGAATTCCCTTGCTTCGGTAATGACAACGACAAGGTAGACCACCTGGGTGTTGACCTGGTCTATTTCTTCAGCGAAGAATTGAAGAAACTTCCGGTTTACAAAAATGCCCGTCCTACTTTATCTTTGCTCACCATCACTTCCAACGTGATGTATGGCAAGAAGACAGGTGCTACTCCCGACGGACGCGCCAAAGGTGTCGCTTTTGCTCCGGGAGCCAACCCTATGCACGGACGTGACAAGAACGGTGCCATCGCCTCTTTGAGTTCCGTAGCGAAATTACGTTACCGCGACTCACAGGACGGTATCAGCAACACTTTCTCCATCGTCCCCAAATCACTGGGAGCTACTGAAGAGGATCGCGTAGAAAATCTGGTGACAATGATGGATGGCTATTTCACCAAAGGCGCTCACCACCTGAACGTGAACGTACTGAACCGTGAAATGCTTTACGATGCCATGGAACATCCGGAAAAATATCCGCAACTCACCATCCGTGTTTCCGGTTATGCCGTAAACTTCGTGAAGTTGAGCCGCGAACATCAATTGGAAGTTATCAGCCGTAGCTTCCACGAACGTATGTAATCAGATCTACTCAATATGACGATAAACGTACATTCATACGAAAGTATGGGAACATTCGACGGGCCGGGCTTACGGCTCGTCGTTTTTCTTCAAGGATGCAATTTCCGCTGCCTGTATTGCGCCAACCCTGACACAATAGCCGGGAAAGGAGGCACACCTACTCCACCGGAAGAAATCGTCCGCATGGCTATGAGCCAACGTCCTTTTTTCGGGAAACGCGGAGGAGTCACTTTCTCCGGAGGAGAACCTACGTTTCAGGCCAAAGCACTAGTCCCTTTAGTGCGTGAACTGAAAGAAAAGGGAATACATGTATGCATAGACAGCAACGGCGGTATCTGGAACGAAGAAGTTGAAGAACTTTTCAAACTGACGGATCTTGTATTGCTGGATATTAAAGAGTTCAATCCGGCACGCCATCAAGCACTGACCGGAAGAAGTAACGAGCAAACCATCCGCACGGCAGCATGGCTGGAAGAAAACGAGAAACCTTTCTGGCTGCGTTATGTATTAGTGCCCGGATACAGCGATTTCGAGGAAGACATCCGCCGTTTAGGAGAAGCTCTGGGAAAATATAAGATGGTGCAACGAGTGGAAATCCTGCCTTATCATACATTAGGCGTACATAAGTATGAAGCGATGGAGCAGGAATACAAGCTGAAAGACGTAAAAGAAAATACCCCCGAACAACTTGAAAAAGCTGCGGAGGTATTTAAAGAGTATTTCACTACTGTGGTGGTCAATTAACCACCACAGTAATAAATAGGATAAAAATCACCATGTCTCTGCTTTCACCTCGAAACAGGGACACTCTTTGATCCGCTCCCAAGGGTCAACAATTCCATTATAATTGGTGTCAGGACTCAAATCACGGTGTCCCACCACTTTTGCATCCGGATAACGCTGCAACAGTTCGCGCACCAGGCGATGCAAAGATTCTTTCTGGCGGGAAGTACGCGTATCCGCTGCCTTTCCGTCCTCATCCAGTCCGCCTTCATAACACACCCCTAAACTAATCGCATTAAAACCGCGTGCATGAGCACCCACCGTATCTTCATCCCTCATCGGCTCTATCTGTCCCGACTTGCGAATGTAGTAATGATACCCCCAACACGAAAAGCCCCGAAAGCGATGGGCAGTGTCCACATCCTTCGCCGTGAAGTCGCGATCAGCACGGGTAGCAGAGCAGTGAATCACAATCAGACTAATCTTTCTCATCGTCCTTCTCCCTTTCCGTCGTTTTCACATTACACACTTCCTTATGGGTAGCATTGAAGCGCACCTCTCTCACAATTCTGTTCCGCTTTCTTTTTCCGAAGAAAGGCACAAGGAACATAATTACATCCAAAATCTTAGTTACAATTTCTTTCATTTGATCCAATATTAAAGTTATCATGCTGCCGGATCCGGAGCTTCTCCGCTTCCACCACCGTCTGAACCACCACCGGAACCTTTGTCATCGTCTTCTCCTTCATTGCCGCTACCGCCCGTTTGAGCCACCGCACGCGTCGTTACCTGCTGGTAGCTAAGAATCTTCGTGATGTCCGCCAACGTCTTTCCGGGACGGAAAATAATATGGGCAGCCGTAATCAGCGAACTTGAAAACTCCTTGACCGACACAGCTCCTTCACTGTTCAACCCGATCTGCAAACTGCCCAAATCACCCAGCCGGACTATTCTTCCCGCTTTCAACGCACGCTTCGCCTCATAAAGAATACCCGAAATGGCGGCACGCACATCTGTCTCCGTACAGGTAGACCGACTGGTGATTCCTTCGCACAACTCTTCAAAATCCAACTCTCCCGAAGCCTGTGCCTGCGCGTAATACTTTGCCGACTCATCCTTTTTGGCAGGATTCTTGCGCGGCACTACTGAATAAGTTACTGTCATTGCCATAATAAAATAATTTTAAGATTTCACACATTTCGAACGCGTTCCTTATTTGTTAACGACATAAAGATAACACATTTTCCATCCTCCGGATTCCCCAACGAAGTTTCCTGATACTCTATGAATAATAATGACGTTATTCTTTTAATAAACCATTAATTTTCAGTAACTTTATAGCATAAACCAAACATTATTCATCATGTATTATCCGGACCAGCCGTTTCATATCCGCACTTATAAAAAGTCGGAACTAGCTCATCTTTACAACCCCAACGTATGCCTTAAAGTAGCCTTACAAATACTACGTCGTTGGATTGTCTACAACCCTCCGCTCCTGCAAGAACTCGAACAAGAAGGCTATCGTGCCCGCAACCGCCTTCTCTCTCCCCGGCAAGTGGCAACGATCATACGCTATTTGGGAGAACCCTAGGAACTTAATCAAAAAAACGAAAAGTTCCATTCTATTATTTTACAAACAAATTTCTTTGCAACCGCAAATTAAAAAGAACAAACCAACATGGATCATTTTACCATCTTTCAAGACTTTTACCGCGTTATAGCCGAAATGACAGAAGAAGAAATCGTATCGGCCATCAGCAACGGCACATACCGGGAAACGGTGGAGGACGTGCGCCGAATCTTCGCGGAACAAGGCGAGAAAGCAGCCAACGAAAAGAAAATAGAACTACCAGAAATCACCTTTTCAGCCAACTACCGGGGAGGACGTTCAAACGCAACTCTCGTCAAGTATCTGGGATACATCGTGGTAGACATCGACCATCAGACACAGGAAGCATTGGCACGCATCCTCGCACTGGCAAAAAAGTGTGCCCACACCCGCATCGCTTTCATCAGCCCCAAAGGAATGGGACTGAAAATCGTGGTACGTGTATGCCGGACAGACGGGACATTGCCCGAAACAATTCAGGAAATTGAAGATTTCCATCATGCTGCTTATCACAAAATCGCTTCCTTTTATGCCCAGCTCTGCGGAGTTGAGGTCGACACTTCCGGGCAGGATGTTAGCCGCACTTGCCTGTTCTCTTACGATCCGGATATTTATTTCAATCCCGATGCCACAGCTGTCATCGTGGAACAGCCACCGATGTTCTTCAAGTCTCAAAAGAAGAAAAGGGCATCCGGCAAAAAGAAAAAGACGACAGCACCAGACAACAATCCCCTCACCGAACAAGTGGCCCTCAACTACCATTCCTCGCACACTTCCTTAATGGTGACTCTGAACTATTATCACAATAAATCCGAAAAGTACGTCACCGGCAACCGGAACAACTACCTGCATTGCCTGGCTTGTATGTACAATCGCTACGGCGTCCCCCAGGAAGAGGCGGCAGCTTTTATCAAGAGCCAGTTCACCGATCTTCCCGCGGATGAAATGGACGCACTGATCGGGAGTGCTTACGGACACAACGAGGAATTCGACACCCGCAAGCTGAATAGTACGCAGAAGCGAATGTTACAGATTGAGCAACATATCAAAGAAAATTACGATACACGCTACAACGAAGTGCTTCATATCATGGAATATCGCAGAAGGAAAACGGACACGGAGCAACCGGAACCTTTCCATATTCTCGACGAAATGATGGAAAACAGCATTTGGATGGAGATGAACGAACTGGGCTATTCGTGCACCGTCAAGACGATTCAGAATCTGATCTACTCCGACTTCAGCATCACCTACCATCCTATTCGCGAGTATTTAGACTCGCTGCCTGAATGGGACGGAACGGATTATATCGGTATCCTTGCCAACAGCGTGCATACTAGTCACCAGAAATTTTGGGTAGAATGTCTGGAACGTTATCTGGTGGGAATGTGCGCTGCCGCCACACAAGATGATGTGGTGAACCACACTGTTTTGTTGCTTTGCAGCGAAATACAGAACATCGGAAAGACTACGTTTATCAACAACCTGCTGCCGCCCGAATTGCGCGCCTATCTTTCTACCGGTCTTATCAACCCGAGCAACAAAGATGATCTGGCTAAAATAGCGCAGGCGATGCTTATCAATCTGGATGAGTTTGAAGGGATGAGCGGACGGGAACTGAATATCTTCAAGGATTTAGTCACCCGCAAAGTAATCAGCATCCGCCTGCCATACGCGCGGCGTTCGCAGAACTTTCCTCATACGGCTTCTTTTGCCGGCACATGCAATTACCAGGAAGTGCTTCACGACACCACAGGTAACCGCCGTTTTCTCTGCTTTCATGTCGACTCGATGGAGTTTATCAAAATAAACTACGCGCAGTTGTATGCACAAATCAAGTATCTACTCAACAAGCCGGGGTATCAGTATTGGTTCACCCAGTCGGAAAACTCACGGATTGAAGAGAACAACGAGGATTTCATTTTCCACTCACCGGAAGAAGAACTGGTGTTGACACATATCCGCAAACCGGAACGTTTCGAAAAGGTGCATTATCTGACGGTCACTGAAATTGCGGAATTGATTCGCGAACGGACGGGGTATCAATATTCTCACGGAACCAAAGCCCAACTAGGAAAAGTGATGTCCAAACACGGCTTCGAATTTCATAAGGGAAAAAACGGGAGAAGATACACTGTATTCATTATTGATACGGAACAGGTGAAATCAAACAGGCTATATGAATAAGATTTCATCTCCTTCGCACGCAAAAAGGTGAGGGTTGGTGAGGGTACTTTTGCAACTTTTCATTTTTATATTTCTTATTTCTATTCTTCTATTTTCTTCTAAAAAAAAATACGAATGTTAGAAATTTACCCTCACCTACCCTCACCTTTTTCCTTTTTCTTCCTCTTTCTTCCTCAAAAAAACGGTGGGAAATTTGAAAAAGACAGTTAACTTTTTCAAATTTCCCACCATGTTTTTTTAATCGCTTCTTATAAAGACATCGAAAATTCGATCCTACAACCTAACGCATTCATGATGCGATAGAAGGTAGAAACCTTAGGCTCTGTCTGACCACTTTCCACTCTTGAAATATAAGAACGGTCGGAACCGATACGTCGGGCTAACTCTGCTTGAGTAATCTTAGCCTTTTTCCTTGCGTCTTCGATAATTTGCCCGGTGTAGAAAGCATACGCTTTTTCTTCTGCTTCCGCACGAGTAACAGTTCCTTCCTTACCAAAACGCTCATCTATTAATGCGCTGACGTTAAAGAATTCCTCATTTGTTTTTGCTTCCATAATACTCCTTTCTTAATATCTTTGCTTTTTCAATTTCTTTCTTTGGGGTCTTTTCTGTTTTCTTTTGGAATCCGTTAAAGAGTATCACAATACGTCCTTCATCGAAACAAAAGAATATTCTATATATATTACTCTGGTACTCAATACGAAGTTCATAAAGTCCTTCTTCTATCAACTTCATAAACTTCAAAGGTATTCTGTCCTGCGTTTGCAATAGCATTAACACATATAATATCTTATCTTGGGTGCCAGTATCCAGACGATCAAAGAACTCTTTGAAATATCCTTTATATGCTATTATTTCTCTTTTCATACTGCAAATATATGAATTGTTGTTCAACTATACAACATTCGTCTTTTTATTTTATATTATTTTTCCTCAAATTCTCCGGCACGCTTTTTCTTCTCATAAGACACCAGCGTCTCTACACTAAGCGTTTTCCCATTCTTAGGGCTTATCACATCTACAACGCTTGCTAACGCACGAAAAGTCTGTTCGCAATTTGCTATTCCGTCATACGTCAACCTACCCCGATTGATGGCATCGAGCACAACAGAGACATATTGCTTCGGATTTCCCCGATACTCAATGGTGACAGGCGTGAGATGCGACATCTCTCGAGTCAGTTGACTGACGATTCTTTTTTTTGGTCGAGCAGCTCCATTAATTTTTCACTATGCACATTGATTTGTGCGGTTACTTCACGAAGTTCATTTTTCAATGAACAAAACAATTCATCATTACATGAATTTTCCATAAAACTTTTCATTTAATTGATTATAAAAAAGCCATTCCGGAAAGATAAGCAATCATTACTTACTTCCCGGAATGGTGACTAACATTTTTAAGACCAGTTTTTGTATATTACTGTTTCTTTCAATGGACAAAAGTAGCCAATTTATTCCTATAATATCTTTCCACCTCTTCCCAATGATAATAGGGTACTAGCTCACTTGCAAGCGGAAGTTTCATTTCTTGTTCATTGAGTAAAATTTTCACCAAGATATTATCATTTCCTTTCTTACGGTAAAAAACGAACTGAATATTACAAGCTTTTGGAAAGATACGATAGTTACGCCATATATCTGACAATTTATTTATATCAGTAGTCTGATATGCACAATCACCTAATTCCAATAAACAAGCCAAAGGAAGTAGACAAGTCTCGTGCCCGAAGCGCAGGGTAGCACTATTCTCTTTTTTCACGACGCAAGTATCTGCAGTATTCAGTATATTCTCAAGCAGGTTTGCTTCCACATAAGGCATCTTACCTTGAGTGAGCGGAGACGGCCCGTAGTCAATATACCAATTCAGATTGCTGATTAGCCATAAATCATAACACTCTTCTTTGGTAAAAAGAGAATAAAGATCAAGGTCCGTGTCGTGACTTTGCGTAATGGCTGCCAGTTCAAACAAATAACTCATCAACTTGCCAGCATCCACTTTCCACTTTACATAATTATCGTTATTAAAAAGAGACTTCATCAAACGTTCGGGATGGAGATGCTCTTTCCGAAAAGCTGCCTTTACAGCAATCACTTCATCTTCCTGACGCTTCTTTTTGAAGTATTCATTTCCATAATTCATATAATACATATCATAAGAAGTAGCCTCATCCTTGATTCTCAACTCCGGATTCAGAGATTGCAATTGCAAGCACTCAGCCGTCATAGAGAGTATACAGCGGATAACGGTTGTAGAACGTGCATCCACCTCTGCCGCTCCCTGAAACACTTCAGGAAAGTTATTGTACATTCTTCGGGCAATTCCCCTGTGTTGACGGGCACCTAATGGAGTCAAATCACCATATCTATTTTCTGCTCCGCGCGCAAGGCTGTCTACAAGCCAGAGGGCCTTCTTGCCTAAATCTGTAAGTACTCCGTCTTTCTCTGCTTCGCGAAGAATTGCCAACGGCTTCGTATAATCATCAGGATTCACTCTATAACGGGAACCGTGACGAGCATAATGGCTTAGGTAGAACGGTTTATACCCCTTGGGTGGGGCAGTCATTGTGAAATGGGGATCAGGATAGGCATAATGGTTGGCTGCCGAGCGATGTATGTCTTCAAATATTTCATCTCTTGCTATCTGTGCACTTATACTAAGCACAAGGCAACAAAGGATTGTCAACAAAATAAAACGTTTCATACTTTCTTTTTTTAATAAGTTTAAGATACCACAGAATTATTCACTAGAGTAAGGACCAAACCTGTTCGATATAACCAAGTCTGTTTTCCGGGCATCCAGCACATATACTTCATATTCCCCGTCTGGATATACTCTTATCACAATGTGCCCCTGTTTTGCTTTCAAGCTACGGGCAAACCAAGGACCAATAGCTACCCCCGTTTCATCATCATAGTAAGTCATAAAAACATCCCTAGGCTGCGTTCCGATATTCTTTGATAACAACCGTTGCCCCACTTCCGCTCCCGGATGATCGGTACTCCATGATTGAGCCACTACTACTTTAGGATCGAGCACTTCGAGAAAGTTCCGGTTAGTGGCATCCCGATTGCTATGATGATTGAGCGACACTGCCGACACCTTTCCTATTATGGGTGCCATAGGAGTTTCTATATCATACCATTCCGCATGGTCTTGGTCTACCAAACCAGAATTATCCCCTCCCGCATAATACTTGAATGCGCCATATTTCACCACAATAGCCGTCGACATTTGGTTTTCACTATACTTGCCATTTTTTGCCATCAATTCTTCCTTGGTAAACAGAATAGTCGTTTTTTTACCTTCCCCTGTCCACAACCGATTATTCGATTTTATATTCCTGACTTCAAACCCCGGATAAGATTTCGGTTCTTTCTTTAATACAAATTGCGTATTAGAGCCTATGTCGAACTTTTCGACTTTCAATCCGTTGTGTTTTTCCTGATAGTTGAGGAACTCCAATAGGTTCAAGAAAGTAGGCAAATCTACTCCATCATTCTTTGATCGTAAATCCACGGGGAATTGGTAGTCAGGATAATCCCTATCAACATACATTTTGATAGGAATCACATCTCCGACTTCCGTCAGCCCCGTAATACGATATCCGTTTTTGGAAGTTCCAGTGGCCTTCTGAACATCACCATAATGATCGGAATGAAAATGGGTCAGAAGAAAATAGTCAATCACTACATCCTTTCCCAATAGATTTGTCACATAATTAATGATAGACGAACCGGGCGTATAACTACTATCCGGAAATATCGGAGCTGCATGCATCGGTGCATACTTAGCGGCATATTCCTTGCCATCAAAATCACCGGCATCAATCATCATGGTCGTTCCGTCAGGAAAAATCAGAAAAGCGCAATTCCCCCGCCCGGTATTGATGTGATGAATATCAAGGTATCCTTTCTCCCATTTAGGGAAAGGCGGTATTGTCATTTGAGCCTTGATTATACAACTAAAAACGAGTAAAAATATGAAATTAACTATTTTCTTTATATCCATCGTTCTATCAATCTGTTTATAAATTACTACTGTACTTTATTCTCCAATAATTATTTTACTCCATAGAAATGGATGATCTGAAAGACTAATGTCTTTTTTAAAAATGCTATATGCGATTTCCGCTTTCATACCAGAATTCTTATTGATTAATATATTATCAATCTGCCCATATTTGTATTTATCAATATATTGTTCAGCATCTTCCACATCATCCCATACACTCTTAAAGCCTGAATTAAAGATGTATTGCATGGCATTAGTTTCCGGCAAATCATTGAAGTCGCCCATGACTATGATTCTTTTACTAGTATCTTTCATCAAAACAACATCTACTAAATTCTTCATGACAGAACCTTCAACTACTCCTGCGCTACCCGGAATATGCAGACTATAAAAGGTTAGTTCCTTATTTTTAATCTTGGTTTCAATCCGAATAGTCGATGAATGTGTCCAACCTTTTCCCTCCAAAGCAAATTCTTTTGACTGCAATATAGGAGTTTTACTCAATATTACTTTGTATTTTCCTGCATATTTTCCAGTTTTATCCTTTCCCCATTCAATCCAATGATTTCCGGAGGATATATCACCGATATAAAAATATTCCATTCCCAAAGCTTTACCTATTATTGAATAAAACTCTTCAACTCCGGAATTCTTATCAATCAAAATGGGACATTCTTCCAATGAAAGAATATCTAAATAAAAAGACTTTAGACTCAATGCTATTTCTTCCGCTGTCGCCGTTTGCCCTACATCCACGTTAAAAGTTCCGACACGAATAGAAGTATCTATTATAGGGGGGATTTTTTCCTTATCATTCTCCGGAGTATCACTACTGCATGAGAATATAAAAGGCAATATTATAAGCAAAATATTCAGATATTTCATAGCTATTAATTATTTAGAATCAGACCCTCTATCATTTAAGATATCATCTACTGATGGATTGTAGGCATTACCTTCACAATGATAACTTACTGTAGGCAGACTGGTTAATATTGGTTTTAATGCGGAAAGGTCAGTTAATTTTTCATTACCTTTGTCTGATTTGTTTCCACTTCTTATCCCTATATTAATTAGTTTCACTGCCGTAAGCCCTTCTAATCCATTCAAGTTTGTAAGGCTGGGATTTCCCATAATATAAAGATTCGTCTTTATTTCACTTAAATTTTTCAGACCGGTTATTGAAGTCAACATTGGATTATTTCTCAACCAAAAATTACCGCCAATCTTCTTTAGATTTTTTAGAAAATCAAGATTTCCCAGAAGACTATTACCATCTACCTCAAGGTTTGTACCCACCTCGGTAATGTTTGCAAGCATAGATACATCTGTAATATCACTGCCTGATGTCCCATTTCCAATTCGTAATTTACCGGTCACAGAAGTGTATTTCAACTGTAAATTATCGATTGCCTTTTGATTTGGCAGCAGCAAATCGCCTACATAAATATGTTCTATCACTCCTTCTTTCTGTGGAATCGTTACATTAACCGTACTTGCAAGAGAACGTACATTTGCATTATTCACCCAATACAAATCAATCTCGTAGTCCGTGCCCGGTTTCAACTTTTCAATTGAATATTTAGTTATAGCAGGATCAACGATATCAATCAGTCCGTCTCCGGGATTATATACAATGACATACTTCTTTACTTCCCCGTTTGGTACATCCCATGATAAAGAAATACTTTCTTCAAATACCTCCGTTGTCAACCCTGTTATCGGATCTGGTTGATTTATCCCGTCTTTATCATCTCCACATGAGGCTAACAATAAGGACATCGATAAAATAATGATGAAGTTTAAAATATCTTTCATGACTCTATTTTTATTTTTTATATTAATATTCCGGATTTTGTTTAATAACGACAGGATTTGCATTAATCTCGCGTTGCGGTATAGGATATACTAATTGATAATCTTTCACCGTGAACTTACTGCTCTCCTGGCTGCTATTATTCATTGTTTCGACAGCAGTACCTGTACGAATCAAATCGAACCACCTATGGTTTTCAAAAGCGAGTTCCAATCTTCTTTCATCCGCAATGGCTTTTCTGAAACTTGTTTGATCCGGCAAATCGTCTGAATCATAAGTAGATACTCCTGCGCGCGAACGTATACTGTTCAGAAGCGTAAAGGCCTCACCTGAATCGTCACCCGTATATCCTATTTCATTTAAAGCTTCTGCCAGCATAAGAACTACATCCGCATATCTTAAAACTATTACATTTATATCAGAATCCTGATCCTTAACGGTAGGACCTACATATTTTTTTGCATATAATTTATTGTTGCTGACTCCGATTGTTACATTCTTGCGCTTGTCATCTGAAGAATATAAATCGTACAATTCTTGTGTCGGTATATTCTGGTTGTATACAGCTCCCACAATACCCAATGTCGGACCTTCGCCTGTAGGTGCAAACAGATTAGCCAAAGCACTTCCCTCGTTTTCTAAGTTTGAGGTAAAGTTAACTTCAAAAATGGATTCTTCATTGTATTCATTATCCGGACCGAATATTTGTGAATAATTTTTCACCAAAGCATATCCTTTTACGTTGTGCAGTGCTTCCACAGCTTCCTGATACTGCTTCAATGTAAGATATACTTTTCCCAAAAGCGTATATGCCGCCCCTATAGTAGCCCTTCCTTTCTCTTCCTGAATAGCAGGCAATCTTTTGATCGCTTCTTTCAAATCGATAATTACCTGTTCATATACTTTAGACTTATTTTCACGACCGACACTTAATAAATCTGCGGGGTCTTTAGTTTCGGTAAGAATCAACGGAACATCACCAAACAGTCTGACAAGATTAAAATAATTAAGTGCTCTTAAAAAGTAGGTTTCTCCTATAGTAATTGTTTTTAGGGGTTCATCCATAGCTATATTGTCTATCCGCTCAAGTAAAATATTACAAGATTGAATTGCTTTATAACAGTCAGTCCATGAAGCTTCTATGATGCTATTGTCTGTTGCTACCTGAAGTATCTCAAATTGATAATACACACCTCCACGCACTGTGGCAGACGTTTCTTTCGAATTATCAGAAGGAACTTCCATCAGGAAATGGAAATTTTGTCCATATTGGCCGTTTGATTGCAGAAAAGCATAAACCGAATTTAATAGCTGTGTGAAATCTTCGGGCTTAGTATAACTATTTTCTTTAGTCGAACTGGAAATAGGATATAAATCCAACATATTCGTACAAGAAGTTATAGTAAAAATACCACTAATGAGAATAAATAATATTTTTTTCATAATGCAATTTTTAAGGTTGTTAAAAACTAATGGAAGCACCTACGACAAAATTCTTTTCTGCAGGATATTGTCCTAAGGTCACACCAGCGTTAAGTGGATTTGACGAGCCTTCACTTTCGGGATTCAGCCCCATGTATTTGGAAACAAGAAGCGGGTTTTTAACCGAGACGTAGACTCTTACATTAGTCAAAAAGGTTCGCGTTAACCACTTCTTATCCAATGTATATCCCAAGGAAATATCCCTTATTCTAAAGAAACTTCCGTCTTGCATCATTAAGTCAGACTCTCTGCTTAAAGTATTCGAGTTTGACCCGGCTTTTGCGTATTTTCCGGGCTTATCAGGACTTATCCATCTGTTGTTATAATATTCCTTGGACATAACAGACCAAATTTCACTACTTAAAATGGTAGTAGGAAGGTCTCTGTTTATAACATCAACACCGTAAACTCCCTGTATCGTTATACCTAAATCAAAATTCTTATAAAACAATTGAATGTTTCCACCATAAGTAAATTCGGGGTGAGGATTACCGATGATTTCCCGATCTTTTTCCGTTATGGTATTATCGCTGTCATCAATGTTTTTGAAAATATAGTCACCCACTTTTTGTGAGTCCCGATAATTAGGTAAAGATTTCAGTTGCTCTTCGTTTTCAAATATACCGATGATCCGATAACCATACAATGCTCCGATGGGATGACCTACTTTTGTGATATTTCGTGCCGTAATTATTTCATTTTGATTTGCCCCCAATGACAATACTGTATTCTTATTGGTCGAGAAATTGGCAGAGATCTGATAATTAAAATCTTTGATATGGTTCTTGAATGAAGCTGCAAATTCAAAACCTTTATTCCGAACACTACCTACATTCTGTAAAGAGGTAGAATAACCGGAATATGCAGGTACCGGCACTTCAAGTAGCATATCGCTTGTTTTCGATACATAATATTCAAAGTTTAAATTCAGCGCATTCCTAAATAAGCCAACATCAAGTCCGACATTAACAGTATTATTTTTTTCCCAGGATAAGTTGGCATTGGGAGATGTGTTTGGTCTCATTCCGGCTACCAGATTGCCATTGAAGTTATATTTAGCGCTACTCATCAGAGACAAACTGGAGTAATTACCAATCTCATCATTTCCTGAAATACCCCAACTTATACGTGGTTTTAATTCACTAATAATATCATTTTTCGGAAAAAAGTTCTCTTCTGATATTCTCCATGCGGCAGAAAGTGATGGAAATAGTCCAAATCTGTTATTGCGTCCAAATCTCGATGAGCCATCCATACGTAAAGCTGCCGTAAAAAAGTATTTCTTCTTATAGTCATACTTCAGTCTTCCAAAATATGAGAGTAACGCCCATTGATAACGGGTTGCAGAAGCGGTGTTTATAGTAAGAGCCGCATTCAATGTGGGGATATCATCATTAGGAAAGTTTTCCGCATCAATAGAGTTATTATTTGTCGTTTCTTTTTGGAATGACATACCACCCAGTATTTCAAAATCATGTTTTCCCCAACTCTTGTTGAAGGTTATTGTATTTTCAGACATCCAGTTGAAGGTTTCATAGGTAGAAGACGCAGCTTTTGCTACAGTCGGAGCGGCTTGCCTATAAGCGCCAATCGTAGATGGTCTATAATACTCGGCTCTGTTGGATATAAAATATCCTCCAACATAAGTTTTGAACGTAAGACCTTTAAGTGGCGTATAAGACAAGTATGCACCACCTAGAATCTTAAAGTTTTCAACTTGATTGGTCGTTAAGTTGGCAGTTGCAACATTGTTCTCCACTTCTGCCATACCTCCATAATTTTGAACCGCATGGATCTGTTTGCTTATTGCATAAGATCCATCGGGTTCATATACCGGGAAGAATGGATAGGAATTGTAAATCCCCATTGATAAAGGAGACTCTTCCCAGCCTTCCGTTATCTTATCTTGCATAGAATAATTGGGATTTAAATTAATTCCAAATTCAAATTTGTTTGATAGTTTTGATGTCAAATTTACTCTGCCCGAAATTCTTTCGTAGTCAGAACCGATTACTATTCCTTTTTGTTTGTAGTAACTGCCTGAAACAAAATAAACGGTTTGTTCATTTGCGCCTGAAACCGATAACTCATAATAATTTGTAGGTGCATCTCTAAATATATGATCTTGCCAATTGGTATTTACCAATCCCTGTTGATGCTCTAAATATGGCTTTATAAAATTGGGAATTTCTTGATTCTTATATTGAAAAGCTTCAGCCATCAATTCGGCCTGCTGATATGCATCTACAAGATCATATTTTTTCTCAACTTGTTGAACACCATAATATGTGTTAAATGTGTATTGTGCCTTACCAGCTTTCCCCTTCTTTGTAGTAATAAGAATTACACCATTTGCAGCTCTGGAACCATAAATTGCTGCAGAAGCTACATCTTTCAGAACGTTAATGCTCTCTATATCATTAGGATTGATTGAATTCAGTCCCACATCATCCGTCACCGGTAAACCATCTACAACAACCAAAGGTGAACTTCCGGAACTAATGGTTCCAGTACCTCTGATAGAAATCTGTGGATTGCCACCCGGTGCTCCACTTGCTTGTTTGACATAAATTCCTGGCATTCTTCCCGCAATAGCCTGTCCGGGATCACTATAAGATATGCTTTCAAAATCTTTAGACTTAACTTGGCTGACAGCGGTTGATAAATCAGATTTCCTTTCCGTTCCATAACCAATTACAACCACCTCATCCAACAATTCAGAATCTTCTTTTAATACAACTCTTGCCAACTGCTTGTCCTTCGCCGAAAATGTCAATGCGCCATAGCCAACAAATGAAATAGCAACCTTTGAATCTTCCTGAACATCAGTTAGAGAATACTTCCCTTCCAAATTGGTTATAGTACCTAACGCCGTTCCAACCACCGTAACACTCGCACCGATAACAGGTTCACCTTTCTCATCTACTACCGTTCCGGAAACATTTATATTCCGCTTCTTCTCTTGTTCTTTACGAATCAAAACGATGATATTTTCTTGCTCCTGTTTGTAAGTGAGTTCCATTTTGCCTAGAAGTTGCTTCATGACCTGCTGAATCGTTGCATTCTGTACATTCAACGATACTTTCTGATTTAATTCAGGAAGATTCTCATTGTAGAAGAATTTGTAATTACTTACTTGCTCGATTTTCTTTAAAGAGGCTCTTAAAGAGATGTCTTTTACATTCACCGTTATTTGAGAATAAGCGGTAAAAGAGACGCTTAAAAACAATAGCAGACAAAGAGCCCGCAGTGTTTTCCAGTTCTTACTTCTCCCTGCATTTGTTCGAGGGAATTTCTCAAAGGTTGTTCTGTTTTTCATATATCAAAACTTTTAAGTTGTTTGATAGGTATACAGACTGTCATACTCGCTCGTCCAATCGTCTATCAGACTTTAACTCTCGTTAACTTATTCAATTCAGAGAACAAAAAAGCCATTCCAAAGAAGCGGGCTCCGGAATGGCTCTATTCTATATTTTACTCAATAAGTAATTATACTACTTTGTATTCACCAATATTACGTTCTTCAGCATTAAAGGAGACACCGACTTTAACCAGCTCACGCCCGTCTGTTTGATAAGGTAACAGATATCCTTTTTCATCTATTTGTTTCAGAGCTTCGTCTACTGTTCCTTCCAGCTTAAACTCAAAAACATAAATACGGTCTTTTGTTTCCACCACGGCATCGGCACGCCCTTTTGCACTGCGGACTTCCGCATCTACATATTGTCCCATCAACTTAAAGACAAGATAGAAAATAACCTGATAATGACGTTCAGTCTTTGTATTCAATTCGTAGGGAATGTCGGCAAAGAATGATTTCATACGTTCCATAAAAGAATGAACGTCGCCCGACTGAAGTTCACGGACAAACTTAACGGCGTTAAAGTCCGTTTCATCAGAAGAGATGGGGGTATAATAGGGTATCAGGAATTTAAGGAAACCATATTTCACCTCGTCATTCGGGAAGCCTAATGTATATAGGTTCAATGATTTATCGAAATTTTTAATCGTCAAATAGCCGCTTTGGTAAATCATCGGAAGAGGATTCTTTGCTTCGGCCCGATATTCGGCAAAGCCGGAACTACCGACTTCCAAACCGTCTATGAGTAAACGTAAGTCATAATCACTTTGTTTCAACAAGTCTACAAGATAGGTAGGGGTACCGGTCTGGAACCAGTAATTATCAAACATTAATCCATCAAAAACATTGAGCACACTGAAGGGATTAAACAATCCATCTTCGCTATATGTAAAGTGATATCCATCGTACATCGCTGTCATTTTATCGACAGTATCGTCAAAAGACATCTCCTGTACTTCTGCCAAGCGCTCCAACTCGGGAGTAAATGTGGATACTAATTCCTTTTTAGTAATACCGCAGATATTGGCGTATGGAATCTTCATACTTATATCATTCAGCTGATTCAAATCACTGAACACACTTACTTGGGCAAATTTTGTGACTCCTGTCAGGAAGATGAACCGAAGATAGCGGTCGGAACTTTTCAGTACACCGTAAAAGGCTTTCAGGATACGACGGTATTCATCCAGCAGGTTCTCGTCTAAAAGGGCTTGCAGCAAGGGTTTATCATACTCATCTACCAATACCACAACTCCTTTTCCTGTTTTCAAGCAGGCTTGCTCAATGACATAGCTAAAACGTTCTTCAGGACTGCGGTCTTTTTTCTCATCGCCATAGACGGCTTCCCATTTTTCCAAATATTGGTTTAGCATGGCAACCAAATCTGCCGCCGTCTCATATTTCTTCGCATTCAAGTCAAGATGCAAAACCGGATATTGCTCCCATTTCTTCTCTAACTTTTCAATTGCCAAACCCTCAAAAAGGTCTTTACGACCCTGAAAATAGGCTTCAAGAGTAGAAATAAGCAGACTTTTGCCAAAACGACGGGGACGACTAAGAAAATAAGGCTTTCCCGTATTTATTATTTGCCATAAAATAGACGTCTTGTCCACATAAAGATAATTTCCTCGGCGTATATCTTCAAATGTCTGTATCCCTATCGGCAATTTACGCTCTAATGTATTCATTGCATCTTCAAATTAGTGTACCACAAATATAGACGTTATTCGATGAATAAACAAAGATACTCTATGAAAGTTCCATTTATTTCTCCTTCAAAACAATCACCGAACCGTCCATTTCATAATAGAAAGGTGAAGTAAGCATCAGAATATTCAGCGCATTCTGTATGCCGCCTCCCGGAATGGTTCCGGTGAAATATTCATTAGGTAGTTTATTGGAGTCGAAACGAATCTCTACGTCATAGATACGTGAAAGGGTTTTCATTATATTCTCCAAAGATTCTTTCTCAAAATAGATATTTCCTTTCGTCCATTCAATATAATCATTCGGATGCACTTGAGTGGCTGTTATCTTATGAGTGGCTTTATTATATTCTATTTTGTCGCCGGGCTTCATGATATGCGATATTTTCTGCGCATAGACCCCTACTTTTCCTTCCAAAAGAACGACTGTCACGTCTTTGGCATCTTCATAGGCAGATACATTAAAAGAAGTACCGAGCACTTTCACTTCCAAATCACCGATTTGCACAATGAAGGCGTGTTTCTCATCATGGGCTACTTTAAAATAGGCTTCACCATTCAGTTGCACGCGACGAACTTTTTCTCCGAAGTTATTCAGGTAACTTAATTGGGAAGCTGAATTGAGAACAACATTTGTTCCGTCCGGCAATTCAATGGTTGCTTTATCTCCTTTGCCCGCTTTCACAATAAAGGGTGTTTCTGCCGTTGGAGAAGAATCTAAAAGATAGTAAGTGAAGAAAGCGACACAGACAGGTAATAAAATAGCAGCAACCCATTTCCAAGGGATGATACGGAGGGGGCGCACTTCCTTGCCCAAAGTCTCTTCTTTGATCCGGGCAAAAAGTTTATCACGCAACACTGGGTTCATGGAGGAATCCGATCTCTCAAACTCTTGCTCCCACCAGTCATGCAACTGACGGTCATTCTTTATCCAGTCTGACAGTTCTTTTATCTCGACATCCGTGATCGTTTCTTCGAAATATTTTTCAATTAGCTCTTTATAATGTGTCTTATCCATCTTTCCACTTATTTACAAGTATACATTTTCATCCTACTTCCCATCCAAAACAAGTATTACTATTACATTTCATTAACAAAAAAGGCCAACAAAAGGGTAATTACCTTATCATAATGCTTCATCAACTGTTCACGCATAAATTTCACAGCCAAAGATAATTGGGTAGCAACCGTACTTTCGGAAATTCCCATGATTTCGGCTATTTCTTTATTTGTGTAATTCTGCCTTTTGCTCAAAATGAATATTTTCTTCCGTTGCGCAGGCAGTTCTTCGGCAAGAGAATCGATATACTCATTCAAAAAGCGCAGATCAATATTCTCTTCTGTCTGTGAATCACGGTCTACGCTACTTTTCATGAGATATTCATTGTAAACATACTCTACGGTCTGACGCTGATACATATTCATCAATAAGTTTTTGGCAATCGTACAGAGAAAAGAGATAAACGAGGAAGCCGGGTCTACTTTTTCATGCACTTCCCATATACGAATGAAAGTGGCTTGCACCACTTCTTCGGCCATATATTGATTGCCGGAAGAGAGTCGCATAATGAAATTGTACAGTTTGCCACTATACATATTATACAATCTTTCGAATGCCTGAAAGGAACCGCCTTTTAAGTCGATTAATAAATGTTTTTCATCTGTAGAATCTACCATATCTTAGAATTTTGCAACAAAGGTATGCAGCCATAGGTCATAAACAGGTGACAATATTATTAATATTTTCTCAATTATCCGACTTTTCTGAAGAAAAAGATAGTAAATAGCAAATAGTAACGCCATCCGGTCAGGATAATGACGCTATCCAATCAGGATAGTGACGGTATCCGAACCGGATGGCGTTACTATATTTAGTGAGGTAGTTCGTACTAATAAGTCAGACGAACACCTGCTTGTATGTTGAAGTTAAACGGATTCTCTTTACGTATAGTCTGTATATCGGAGCCATCATTGAAATAATAAGCAACACCCGGTTCCACGTAAATACCCAAACGTTTCGTTGCATTGATCTGCGCACCTACACCACCGGATACCGAGAACTGCAAAGGCTTCACTGTTTCTTTTTCAGATCCTAGCTTTCCATAAACACATTTCTCAACCATACCTCCACCGGAAACATAAAGAGTGACGAGTTTCTTATCCAGGAAGTTCCAGTTGGCACGCAACGGAATACCGATATAATGCAGTTTCTGCTCTATCTGTTGTTCTTCACCTGCCAGTTTTGCATCCGAAGAAAGCAGCGTATAAGTCAGTCCTGTCTCAAGAGAGAATCCTTTAGCTAAACCTTTACGAACGGACAATCCGAAAGAAATAGGCTGATGATGTTTAATATCAACCACCTGTTTTGCCTGACGCAGGTAAGGTACTCCATCTTCGAAAACCAATGTTTGGTCATTAGGAATCGTCTCCATCAGACCGTTGGAAACTGAAAGCATACTCACACGTGACATATAAGCATGAGATCCGGCACCTACTTCTGTTGAAGCACCTCCTGAATTTCCTACCGAAAGTCCCATTGACCATGTTCCCTTTTGAGAAGATCTTCTTTCTGTCGGAATATGAAGTTTGTCTTTACCGGAAGGACGACGCGGTCTGTTATTCGATCGCTCTGTATCCTGTGACTGTCCCTGACTGACATCTGTATTTTCTGCCTGCTTCGGTTCATCTTTTACATTTTCAGTTTCTCCCTTCCCTTTTACATTCTTATCTTCCTCACTCAAAGAGTCCTCTCCATTTCCTGTCGAAGGTTTATTTTCATTACCGATCCCTAATGGATCTACACCTGTTTTCTGCTCCGTATGATTCCTGTCGACTTTCGCCAAACGATCTTTGCGAGTTACCGGCCGTAAGACAGGTTCCACAGCAGTTCCCTGCATATCCGGTTGTTGCACACCCGGCAATGCATCGGGCGTGGAAGCCAATGCCGGAGTTTGTATATGACGTATTTCATCCGCAGCGGGTGTCCCTAGAAAATACAGACTTACTGACGAAACGACAGCTAATATTATAATAGCTGCAGCAGCCATCATCCATTTTCGATAAGGATATATTTTCTTCTCCACAGGAGGCATAAGTTCTTTCTCCAGTTGTTCCCAACCGGAAGCAGGCGCCGGTTCGGAATAATCCGCAAGCTTCTCCTTCAACTTATTCATCCACAATTCTTTCTCTTCCATTTCTATCTATCCATTATGCATTATCCATTCTTTTACTCTTTTTGCCAATACACTCTTCGCACGAAATAATTGCGAAGCCGAAGATTTCTCATTAATACCTAATACCTGTGCGATTTCTTTATGCGATTTGTCTTCAAATGTATAAAGATTGAACACAGTACGATAGCCGGCGGGTAATTCTTCAATAAACTGCATCAACACATTTTGTGGTATCGCTTCTACATCGGAAGCATCCGGCTCTTCATATTCTTCGGGCAACTCTTCCAAAGGTGTCGACTGATTAATCACATCATTTTTCCGAAGATACTGTAAAGCTGTGTTGACCATCACCCGTTCCATCCAGGCTCGCAAAGAGCCTTCACCCCTCCAGGTGAACTTATCGAACGAATCGAATATCTTTAAAAAACCGTCGTGAAGCAGATCCTGGGCTGTATCCCGGTCGCCGGTATAGCGTAGACAGATGCCAAGCATACGCCCCGCATACTGTTCATACAGTTCCTTGCGGGCCCGGTTATTACCCAGCCTACATTGTTCCGACAACTCTATTTCTTCCATTCTCTTATACACGTGTTTACCTTATAAATGCAGCAAAGATAGAAATACTGCATAGAGAGAACAACTCTTTTATCACTTTTGTTTCTTTAACAGATCCGAATGCAATATTTTCTATCCTCTTGCATTTTCACTACAGAAAACATAAATATTATAAAATCTAAAACCTAGTAAGTATATGAAGAAATTTAAATTCATTGCCTTTATCTTTGCTATTATGACTACCATGCCGATTCTCCAGTCATGCTTGGACGACGATGATAATTCGTCCGATCTTCTGGCTATCAGCACCATCAATATGATTAGCCAGGATAGCAAGGAATTTTATTTCACTTTGGATGACGGGAAAAAGATGTATCCCAGCAACTCACAAGGATGGAACAATGAAGATTGGGTGGAGGGACAAAGAGCTTTTGTGATATTCAACGAGTTGGAAGAGCCTGTGAATGGATACGACCTTAATATTCAGGTGAAAGGTATCAATCCAATCTTAACCAAAGACATCGTCACAATGGGTGAAGATGACAACGACGAAGAGAAAATCGGAGATGATAAGATCAACACGACTTATATGTGGATCAATAAGGATAATAAATATCTGACGATTGAATTCCAATATTACGGAACACATAGTGAAGATAAAAAACATTTCCTGAATCTGGTGATTAATGACAAAGAAGAGACTGCTCCCACTGCTGACGAAGGCAATGCGGAGGACGAATATATCAATCTGGAATTCCGTCATAACAGTGAAGGAGATGATCCTCAACGTTTGGGTGAAGGATATGTGTCTTTCAAACTGGATAAGATTAAAGACCGGATGGAGGGGAAAAAGGGACTAAGAATTCGTGTCAACACCATTTATGGCGGGCCGAAAACTTATGAAGTGAAATTTCCTTAGACGACTAATCTAATGTGAACATGCGAAACACACTCTTTTTTAATATAATATATTAATTACGCAAAAGAGGGCGGTAGTTGTGAAACTGCCGCCCTCTTACTTTCTTCTTTATATTCTTTCTTCTAAAAGAGTTATTTCTTATCTCCCAGATAATTCCAAACAACTGCACTCAATGCAGCTCCTACAAATGGAGCAATGATGAACAGCCACAACTGCGACAATGCTTCTCCTCCTTGGAATAATGCCGGAGCAATACTACGTGCCGGGTTTACAGAAGTCCCTGTGATAGGAATACATACAATATGTACCAATACAAGAGTCAAACCGATGGCAAGTCCTGCCAGATTGCCTGCTCCCTTCTTCGGATCGGTAGAGCCGAGCACTACCAATACAAATATGAAAGTAAATACTGCTTCCGCAATAAATGCCTGCAACATTTCTCCATCACCAAAACCATTCGAACCTGTCGCTGTAGGCCCGTCATGAGCACCGGTAGAAACTAAAGCAAAAAGAATAGCCGAACCGATAATAGCTCCGATTACCTGGGAAATCATATACATACCTGCATCTTTTCCATTCATACGACCAGTCAAAAACACTCCTAATGTAATAGCAGGATTAATGTGACATCCCGAAATACCTCCGATAGCATACGCCATCGCTACTACGGATAAACCAAAGGCTAAAGCTACGCCGATTGTTCCCACACCAGCACCTACTGTATCAGCCAAACCACCAGCAAAGACGGCGCTACCACATCCCATAAGAACGAGCACCATCGTTCCAATCATTTCTGCAATGTACTTTTTCATAGTAATTAATATTGTTTTTGTTTACTTTTCAAAAATAAGCAATTCAGACTAGAAATCAAAACATATCCGTATTATTATAACGCAACTTTGCTACATTTTTTACAGAAAGAGATTGTTCTCGATGGAAAAAGGGATTCCCTAATGTGCTATAACAAACATTGTATGGACTGTAAAGAAAGCATTTCCTTGGGAACCGCCGCCTTTATTTCCTCTTTCAGGACGCATAAGAGACTGTGGCGAATAAAATCTTTATTTGTTACCAGTACCACTTGCCGTGTAGGTCGGGGAATGGCAAACGGACGTACCAACTGCCGCTGTTCTTCCGTCAATTGCATCACTGCCAATTCGGGAATAAAAGTGATTCCTTTTCCACTTTCTACCATTCGCATAAAGGTTTCCATACTTCCCAAACGATAGGCCATCTGATTAACCTTCACGGCCTCCATCTGACAGAAACGAACGAGTTGATCGCGAAAACAGTGTCCTTCGTCCAAAAGCCAAAGATGTTCGCCTGTTATATCAGAAGTACGGATCATATCATGCTTGAAAGAGGATTCTTTCCGTGACACATAAGCGTAAAATTGCTCATAAAAAAGAGTTTCTTCTGTCAAGAACGTATCTTCCAGTTTGCTGGCAATAATTCCCGCATCCAAATCTCCGGTATGCAAAGCCTGCTGAATATCCTGTGTCTTCATTTCCGTGACACGAATATCCAGTTCGGGATATTTTTCCATTAGTTGAGGAAAAAAGCGAGGAAGTAGATAGGGAGCGATAGTGGGCAATACTCCCAAGCGGAATACGCCTGACAATGACTGTTTATCTTCACTGATTATTTCTTTCACTTGAGCTGCCTGCGCCAGAATCACGCGAGCCTGGTCTATCACTTTCTGCCCGATGGGTGTCGGACAAACGGGTTGCACTGTCCTATCGAACAACTTTACTCCCAGTTCATCTTCCAGTTTCTGAATCATTGCACTCAAAGTAGGCTGCGTCACACGACAATATTCAGCTGCCCGTGCGAAATGCCTGAACTGGTCTACAGCCAGTATATACTCTAATTGTTGTATCGTCATCTATCAAATCTTATTAAGTTATAGATTTTATCTATGCAAAGATAGAAATTTTCAGTTTGACAGCAAGCATTTTACGCCTTATCTTTGCAGTACAGAAAAAAAGAGAACAAGTATAAATCATTAAAAATAGAAGAATATGAAAACTTTAGAATTTATCAAATTGAACGAATCGGGAGCAAACAACGTAGTAGCATCTTTGCAACAACTATTAGCAGACTTCCAAGTGTATTACACCAATCTTCGCGGTTTCCACTGGAATATCAAGGGACATAATTTCTTTGTACTCCACAGTCAATTCGAAAAGATGTATGATGACACGGCTGAAAAGGTGGATGAAATCGCAGAACGTATCTTGATGCTGGGTGGTACTCCTGCCAATAAATTCAGCGATTATCTAAAAGTAGCAAATGTGAATGAAGTGGATAAGGTAAGCAACGGAGACGAAGCATTGAATAATATCCTTCAGTCTATCAGCTATCTGATTGGTGAAGAACGTAAGATCTTATCTATCGCTTCTCAAGCCGGAGACGAAGTAACCGTTTCGATGATGAGCGATTATCTGAAAGAACAGGAAAAATTGGTTTGGATGTTGGTTGCTTATAGTAGCAAGTAATTGAAATAAAAGGTTTAGGTTTTAGGTGAGAAAGAGAGGATATTTCCGCAAAAGGAATATTCTCTCTTTTTTATTAAGAGAAAACGAAACAGGAAATCTCTTAATATAGATATTAATAAAAATTACTCCACTAAAATAACATTCTGCAACCTAATATCATTAGAAGCGGCACCAATCATAAGATGGAAATTTCCAGACTCTACTACTTTCTTCAAAGTATAGTTAACCAAGAAAAAGTCCTCCTCTGTCAAAACAAAAGTAACTTTTTTCTCTTCTCCTTTTTTCAAATGGAAACGTTCAAAATGTTTCAACTGTTTCATCGGCTGAACAACTGATGCATATTCATCTCTCATATAAAGTTGTGATACTTCTTCGCCATCATACTTCCCTGTATTCTTTACTTTAAATGAGACTTCAAAACAACGAGCAGATTTCTGCACTACCTGCAAATCAGAATATTCAAAAGTGGTATAACTCATCCCATAACCAAAGCTATATAACGGAGAAGATGACACTTCCACATAATCATGATTCCGAGGAGCTTTCTGATTATAATAAACCGGAATCTGACCTACAGAACGCGGAACGGAGATTGGCAAACGTCCAGAAGGATTATAATCTCCAAAGAGAACATCCGCTATGGCATTTCCACCCTCCTGCCCCGGATAGTAAGCAGTCAGTAGTGCATCAGCATATTCCGAAGCCCAATTCTTTTCTAAAGGACGACCTTCAATATAAACGACAATCAAAGGCTTACCTGTCTTTTGCAAAGATTCCAATAGTTCTTGTTGTCTACCAAGTAAGGATAAACTGGCACGGTCAAATCCTTCTCCACACTCCATATCACTTACACTACCCTCTTCAGCTACAGCCGCACCTGTTTCTTTATAGCTCGTTTTAAAATCACGGGCACTGGAACCACCCACAACCACAATTACAACTTCGGAGCGACGGGCAGCTTCAATTGCTTGTTCTATCTCATTCACTGTAGTATCACGAATAGCACAGCCTCGTACATATTCCACACGAGAAGGAGATAATTTTGTTATAATTCCATCAAGAACAGTTTTCACGTTACTATCTTCCTGCGGAGCTGTATAGTCCCCTAACATATTATATCGATTGTCAGCATTAGGGCCAATTACCGCCACCTTATTTATCATCTTGCTTAAAGGAAGAATTGAATTCTCATTTTTGAGAAGTGTTATGGAAGACTGTGCGATTTTACGTGCCAGTTCGATATGTTCTTTACGGCGTACTGTTTTAGCAGCAATTTTCGGATCCACATAAGGATGCTCAAACAAGCCCATCTCAAACTTCATCCGTAACACCCGGCAGACAGCCGTATCAATCACAGCCTTATCCATTTGTCCGGATTGAACTGCATGACAAAGGTTGGTATAAGCATCCCCACCCAAGTCAACATCAACGCCAGCCATTACAGATTGTATGGCTGCATTCTCTTTGGTTGGAGCAACAAAGTGGCTTTCGTGAATCCCTTCAATACTATATAAATCGGAAACTACAAAGCCGCGAAACTTCCATTCATTACGCAAGAGTTGAGTCAGCAAATAATGGTTCGACGTACAAGGTATCCCATCTATCGAATTGTATGAAGTCATTACAGACAATGCCCCTGCATCTATTGCCTTACGAAAAGGAGGAAGAAAATTCTGATGCAAATCACGAATACCCACTGAAGCATAATTACCATTCTGTCCACCCTCCGGCACAGCGTATGCCAGAAAATGTTTCAAGGTAGCTATGGTAGCGTATTTTTGTGATAGATTACCTCCACCTAAACCGTCAACCATAGACGCCCCTAAAGTCCCGCTTAATACCGGATCTTCCCCAAATGTTTCTTCCACGCGGGACCAACGGGGATCACGGGTCAGATCAAGTACGGGACCGTAACTAATATGCCCACCTTGGGAACGAATTTCTTTAGCGATAACTTGACCAACTTCTTTTACTAACTCCGGTGACCAGGTAGCTGCCATTCCGATACCCGTAGGAAAAACAGTAGCACCAATTGCCATGTGCCCATGAGGGGCTTCTTCTGCTAAAAACATCGGAATTCCCAAACGAGTATTCTCCATCACATATTTTTGCAATGCATTCCCTGCTTTTGCTGCCATCTCGGGATTAAGTCCATTTGCCAGAGTTTTTTTTGTCCACGGGTCTGCACGATAAGTCGCCCAAAGCATTCCAACATTCCTTTCTTTAATCAATTGCTTGAATTTTCCGGAAGGACAGACCTCATTACCATGTATTTCATACATTTCCCAACCTAAAGGACAAAGTAACTGACCGACCTTTTCTTCTAAAGTCATGCGGGAAAGTAAGTCTGAAAGTCTTACATCTATTGAAAAACTGGGATCTTTGTAAGCAGGTAACGAGGGAGGAGATTGAGTAAACCCCAAAGTACATACCATCTGTACTATCACCAAAATATACAATCGTTTTATCATAATGTTATATACAGTAAAATGACTCAATTAATTTATAGTGTATTTCTTCTAATCTTTCAAATAGAGATATTCAACCCTACTTACCCATTTCCCCTTCAAATATAACTGTATGTACAGGCTGATGAGCATCATTTGTTATCAACTTGACCTTTGCATCCAATAGATGGTTTGAAGATGATACATTTAATTCAAACAGAACCTCCAGACACTCATTTTGCTTCAAAACCTTTTCACCCCGGATATTAGTAGAAACAAATTCTGGACATTCTATTTTGCGGATAATAAGAGGATTCGCCCCTTCATTAGTAACTTTAACTTTTCTCTGAATATGCTTTTTTAATGAGATATTCCCAAAATTAAAATAAGATTGTGAACACTTCATCCGGGGAGCAGTTGCCGTGCTTACTTTTCTCATATCATCAATCACTGTACCAAAGATTTGTATAGGAGAACTGTGTACGGAATTGGCACTAATAATAATCTTATCTTTAAATGTACCGTAAAAGCCTTTTAAAGGAGAAGCTGTTATTTTTATAGTCGCACAAGATCGACCTTGAAGAGATGATGGCATAGATATCGACAAACATCCACTCTTATCCAACAGCGAGTATGACAACCTGACCATTTTATCCGATCGGTTATAGATTCTAATTTCCAATTGTTTTGGCCTCCCATTATGCTGTAACAAATCATAAGATAGAGTCATTCGGTCTGCCAGAATATCTGATGATAAAGAATAAGGATATTCATCCTCTATACGATTCATTGTATTTATCGTACCTTTTACCCAAAGAGTATTGACACTTTGCCCTGAATTAGAAACAACCCTTATACTCTTAGAGAAAAAGTTTGTTCGCCCTTTAGGATCGAAAGTTACGGTAATAGTGCCTGTATGCCCTGGTTTTACAGGTTGTTTACTATAAACAGGAATGGCACACCCACAAGTTGAAATCACTTCTTCAATCACAACAGGAGAAGTATGTATATTAGTAAAATGAAAAGTATGACTCACTTTGCCTTCTACTTCCTGAATATTACCAAAATTCCAAGTAGTAGTATCAAAACGTAATACAGTTTTTCCCTGTTGTTGAGCACATACGCCAACAATAGAGCACAGTAAAACGATCAAAGCTGACATAAAACGTTTCATCATCATTTCTTTAAGTTAATATTGGGAGTTACGTAAAAACACAATAACTCCCAATATAAAATCACATTTTAATTATCTTGAGGCAAATCATTGAATTCTGCATTCCAAATGATATTTGCCGAAGCAGGGAAAGTTAAATCACGCCCATTGCCCGAACTGTCCTTCAATGTATTTCCTTCTCCTTCATCCAATTTCCAATAGCCATATAAGTCCGACGAAGATGGAGAAGCTATTGTACGCAAGTTAGCTTTTACTTCTTCCGCCGTCAGACACTTCTTCCACATACGAATATCAGAAATCAGACCATCAAAATACATACTTGAACTTGTATTACCAAACTGAATACCAGTCAACGTATATCCCACCTTGAATCTTTGAGAAGAGGATGGTCCCCAACGTTTAGTAGGTTTTGCAGAAGCAACTTCCTCACCGTTAATATATAAACGATAAGCAATCTCAATATTCTGGCCCGTTTTTGTTCCGTCACAAGTAATAGTCAACCTTACCCATTGATTAGCCGGCAACATTATATTTTGATTAGCCAATGTCAAGTCACATTGACGATTACCAATATTAGACGCTCCCGTTGCACCGGTCACACGTAGTTCACAACCACTAAAAACCTCATTATTATTGTTGGTATCCTTACCACGCCATGTACCTATATAATTAGTTCCACTGTGCCAATTATATGGATATACAAGCATTTCAAACGTATGTGTATTATCTTCAATCGTAACTACTTCATCATTTGCGAAACTTAACGTACGATACATATCCGTTGAATAAGAACTCATATTCAATCCCGGTATATAATCCAATTCCCCATCAATGCTAATCGTAAAATAAGAAACAGAACGAGTGTCCGTTACAAATTGTCCCACACACGTTTCATCTATTGTTGCAACAATAGGAAGCAAATATTCTTCACCTTCCACCAAACCGAACAATGATGAAAACTTAACTGATAAGGAATTGGATTCTTGCTGTCCTGCCTTCACTATCGCATTTTTAGCTTGCAACTCATAGACAAAAGCGGGCATCATCTTATAAGACGTGTTATTTGCAGCGTTATAAGCCTCTACCATACTTTCGTCCACGGCAATGTCACACAATAAAGTAGTAGCAGCAGGTTTATCCAGTTTGATAGTATAATCATAAACATAGCTTCCTGCATCCAGTATCTCCCTATAATCAATAGAAACAGGTCCTGCCTCCGACTGTGGCATCTCTATTGTCGGCAATTCAATAAAATCATTGTCATCATCCGAACAAGATGTGAATCCTACTCCTCCCAATAAAACAAGCAAAAGGAGAGTTAATCTATTTATATTGTTTTTCATTATCATACAGTCTATTCATTTATTATTACCTTATTCAAGACATTTATTCGTATCATCATAAGTCCAGTCAATCGTGATTCCATTCTTATAACTGATATCACGCTTTGACGGAGATAAATCATAGAAAGTAGTTCCTTCTCCTTCATTCATTCTCCAATAAGACACAAGCCCATTGGTAGAAGGGTCTACCCCACATACATTTGCTTTAATTTCACGAGCAGACAAAGGACGAGTCCAAAGACGCATCTCACTCAAACGACCATAAAACAATTGTGAAGATTGATAACCTTTTGAAGGCATACCGATCTGTACTCCATAAAGCGCATATTCATACGGAGCAACTGTCATTGAGTTATCTTTCTCTCCATTGATATACAATGTCAACGTACTGCCGTCATTTACCAAGGCAACAGCATACCAGGTATTTAAAGCAAAGCGAGTATTCGATGACATTTTACCCTGTTTAGTTGTTACATGCAACTGGTTCGGTTCATCCGTTCCTTCACCAAAACGAAGCAGGTTCTGGTCACATTTAAAGCCTCCATCATCAATCGCTCCCCCTTCTACAGATGCTTCACTACCTCCAAATGAGCAAACACGGGTAGTACCGGAAGCTCCGGAAGAACGGAATTTAGTGGCGTAAATCTTCACTTCCCATGTATAAGTAGGCAAAGAAGGAATAGGATCCGGAAGCAAAAATTGATAAGCCATAGAAGCCTGTCCTACATACGGAGCATGGAAACGCAATGTTCGAGATACTTTCAGGAAAATAGTACGCCCTGCTTCTATAATATCCAAATCTCCCGTCGCACTTTTTATGGTAACCGGTATCAAATAAACACGTCCCGGAACAAATTCCGAATCATCGGCAATTGAAAGAGAGGCAGCAGAAGAAATTGCCTGTCCTGCTGAAATAGTAACCTCCGGATTTTCAAATGTATATGATTTATCCGGAATGGGATAATAATTGGTTCCCATTTCCTCATTATAAGTATCAACCAGACTTGCATCAACAGCCAGATTCACCTGAATATCCGATTCAACGCGAGAAGTTGAAGTCACAGAAACAGCATACGCAGATGGAAATCCATCAATGGCAAACTTTACCAATCTATCCGAAGATGTTCCGGTCATTAACAACCCGTCACCTTTTTGAGCGGCTTCCTGGCATCCCTGCAGCATAAAAGAAGCTATTCCTATCAAAGCAGCTCCCCATATCTTTTTTATATTATTCAATGTTTTCATACCTTGCATACAAATTTAAAATTCATCCATTTTCTTCTTCCGTTTCTTGTTTAGTAGACTGTTGTACAGGCTTTCCGGCAGGATTTTGTTCCTGAATACCACGTCGAAGGCTATAATAAGGAATAGCGGCTTTCTCTTTATCACCTATAGCCTGATTAGCAGGACGAGTGGTATTGTATTCATATTCAAAATAATATCCGCCGAATCCGCCTTTTCGTCCTTGTGTAGGATTCCAGCGTGCCATACCTATTACAGAATAGATTGGATTGCCCCATGAATCTACTTTATTTCCATCGGCTTCCGTAAATTCGACTCCACCATTCTGCCAGTACCATCCCATTTGTTCCGTAGCAACGAATTTTTCAGGAGGACACCAGCTGCTAAGCTGGTCAAATTTAGATTGCAAACTTTGAGCACTACCGGTGGTGTAACATTGTCGTACAAAATAATCGACATAAGGTTCTGTTTCCTTAGGAGGCAGCTGATTATAGAAGTCAACAATTAATAATTTGCCTGTACCCGATTGAGGACCGAAATAATTTCCCAATACCTTTATAAACTTTGTAAAGTTATCATTTTGCAACCAGTCGCCTTCCGGTTCGTAGTCCAAGTCCAAACCATCCAGATCATTACGCAACACACATCTCGCAAGATGCAAAGCATAAGCCTCGATACCTGCGTCGGTTTTAGGAAACTCCGTACTTCCAATACGGCAAATCGTACACATCACAACGCGAGTCCCCTTTACTGTACGGATATAATTCATTTCCTCATAAGCAGTCGGCAAATAACGCTCGTTATAATAACTCGTTTCTACATAAGCCGGATTGTTGGAAGGAATACCTGACCACAGACTGACAATGTCCAGACTATCCGGCAGACCAGTGAAATGAAGCCCCTGCGAAGGAGATGCTTCTGAAGTATAACCGGCATACCAGCCGAAACAAATAGCATGATCTGTTTTCTTATATTCACGCAGGTTCTGATAATATTCTTCATTATAAGTATTAGCTGCCTGTATAACTTCAGGTTCAATATCCGTATCACAACCACTCACAACAAATGTCAAGAGACAGGTGAACAAAAAATATACATAATTTCTTTTCATATTTTGCATTATTTAAGTAACCAATTATTTATTAGGCACATCCCACCACAATCTGACACCCGGGTTATCTACGCCACCTAAAAGTGTGATGCCTTTATCCAACTCTGTTCTATTCGTATTATATTCCGATTCCGGATAAGGTAATCTGCGGATTTGTATATTTGTGTCTACAGAACCTCCGGAACTTTCGTTCACAACAACCGGAAATACTTTCGGGTAACCGGTACGGCGGAACTCTGTCCATGCCTCTTGTCCCACCGGATAAAGAGCAATGTACTTTTGAGTAATGATTTGTTCCAGATTTGTTTTAAAATCTCCCGATTCATCCCAAGCGATAGAAACAGTCCCCAAAGCATCCATGGAATGAGATGATGTCACCGGATCCTCATAATTGGCAGGCACATATCCACCCGCCGCAGTTCTTGTCAGATACGCGTCAGCTCCTGATACACCATGTTCATCAAAAGACATTCTTATTCCATCTTCATAATACTTTTTAGCATCGGCATTCGTTCCCCAACGCAAAGCATATTCCGCCAACAAGAAATATGATTCAGATGAACGCATCCACACTACATTGGAAGTAGCGGTTGCCTGTGGTTCGGCAAAGATTCCTGTTATATATTTATCCTTACTTACGTCCTTTGACATTCCGGCTCTTATACCCCGATATTTTCCACCCGTACCTGCCTCGAAGTAAGCAGAAAGTCGTGGATCCTGATAACCATTCATGTATGAATCCAGCGTCGCTCCCATACAAATATCATCCCATCCTTTCAGAATATACAGAGGACTTTCATAAGTCGCTATCGGAGTAATATGCTGAAGTTCTGCTAAATCAGACTTCACATTCATCAATCCATAACTATTGCCAATAGCCAGTTGGGCTTCACTTTTTGCCTTTGTTTCATCCACATAGGCAAGATGCAATGCAAGACGCAAACGAAGTGAATTGGCAAACTTTATCCAAGATGTAACATCACCGTTGAACACACAATCCCATGATGACAAAACTTTACTTCCGGATGCAGCATAACTATCCAAGTTATTGATAGCTCCATCCAATTCTTCAAAGAATCTGTAATAAACATCCTTTTGCGAATCATAAGGCACTTCTTTTGAAACTCCAAAATTCAAATAAGGAATAGGCCCATAGGTATCTGTCACACGGTGCATTGCCGCTACTTTCAGAATCTGCGCCATAGAAAACCGGGGATCTTCGTCATTGTTAATCGCTTTTCTTATTTCACGCCAGGCATTCATAGTCGTCAGGTAATTGGTAGTGAACATATCACCATACCAACTTCTTTTATCCCAATTGTAACGACCGGCAGAATTGATACTGGGAGCAGGAAAACCAAAATAGCCGACATAACCATCTCCACCCATCACTTCCACAGTCTGATATCTGTCCGAACCGATATTAAGTCCCGGTTGTGCTACCACCAGTACGTTCTGCTCCATCTGTAAAAGAAGAGAACCAGTTCTCACATTATCCCAATCCGTCATCTCATCGGTTGCTTCATTAGGATTGGTATTGTACTCCAGAAAATTCTTCGTACAACCTACATTTATCATGATTACTCCAAGGAGTAAGTAGTAGTTCCTTACTTTAAAAAACTTACGTATGTTCATCATTATTTTTTTTAAAGGTTATCCAATTAGAAAGAAATCTTTGCAGAAAATCCCATCGATCTCAAACTCGGTTGCATGAAATAGTCCATACCCTGGTTATAAGTACCTGTACTTGCAGTAGATTCCGGGTCAAATGGAGCCTTACAATACAGCATCCATAAATTACGTCCTACAAAGGACACATTCAATCCAGAAATCCATTTACACCATTTATTGATCGGAATATCATATCCCAATGTCAATTCTCCCAAACGAACATTCGTCATACTATATACATACATAGAACCTACATAACCTGTACCATTAGCTCCGATAGTCTGATACCATGTCTGGGCATCAATCATCTGACCGTTTACTTTCACGCCACCATTATCCCGCGCTTCTGCCGATGTTTTAGACACTCCATAATAGTCCATTACAGCTTGAGTGGCAGAAACTCCGATACCACCTACACGGGCATTCAACATAAATCCGAGACTGATTCCTTTCCAATTAAATTCATTTCTCCAGCTAAGAGTATATTTCGGATTGGTATTACCAGCATAGACATAATTATTCTTATCTGTTTCCAATGTACCCGTCATTGAATTCATCCAGATATGTCCATGCTCATCAGTTCTCATTGTATTCACATATACATCTCCCATAGAGCCCCCTACTGTTAGCCGTTGTTTGGCACCGCCTAATGAATAAACATCCATTTCGTCCAGATGTACTGTCACTCCCAACTCTTCATTTGTATATTCAGGGAGTAATTGGTCAATGCGGTTTCTGTTGAGCGACCATAGTAAAGTTGTTTTCCAATCTACAGGCCCTATATTCTGTTTAAAGCCAAGAGCTAACTCAATACCTTTATTCGTTACTTTACCTGCATTTACATATAATTTAGAATATCCGGTTGTTGTAGAAATTTCCGGACTGAAGAGCTGATTCTCCGTATATGTCTTATAAGCTGTCACGTCCAGTGTCAGTTTATTATCAAACAGACCTAAATTAAATCCTCCTTCCCATGAATGAGTTCTCTCCGGTTTAAGGTCTTTTATCGGGAAATAAGAAGTGGTATTCAATCCTCCCAACACTGCGTACGTAGTGATAGCTCTGAATCTTTCCGGTGCATTACCCACCTCACTATATGAAAGGCGAACCTTTGCATAAGAAAGAATGTTAGATTTCATTGTAAACATATTAGTCAGAATTGCTGAAGCACCGATAGAAGGATATAATATGGAAGAATGGTTTGTTCCTGCCAAAGCAGATATCCAGTCATTACGTAACGAACCATCTACATAAACCATGCCCTTATATCCTAATGAGAATGTTCCGAATAAAGAATTGGTACGGTCGTGATAGTTCGTATTTTTATAGGTTAATTTACCGGAAACATTCGCATTGTTAGAAGTAAACAGATTAGGAATGGTCAGTAATCCTCCTCCAAAATTAAGCTCCTTATAATCCAAATCCAATAAACTGGCACCTAAAGATGCTGTCAGATTCCATGTGTCGTGATAGAAATATTTATTGATATTCAACATGGCATCCGCATATATCTGACTGGTATTCTTGTTCGATTGCACGTATGCTCCTTTATCCGAGTTTTCAGCAATCACATTCAAAGTGGAAGCATACATTTTCTTTTCCGAGTTGATAGTTTCCTTATCCAGTTTCACGCGTCCGGAAACATTCAACCAATCTGTTATCGTATATTTTAGTGAACCGCTTGCCAGAAAACGGTCTTTCTTGTTGGTATACATATTCCGGTTCGTAATCCAGTAAGGATTCTGCATGGATAATCCATTTTCTTTCAATGGCCAGAACTGTGTTTTTATGTTACGGTCTACATCATATCGTTCATAATACTGATATTTCGAGAAATCATCACCGCGCGGAAATAAATAAACGGGAACCAATGGATTGGCATACTCTCCTTGCGACAACATATTCTGTTCCTTTACATTAGAATACATAAAACTTAAATCCATCGTCAGTTTATCATTCAGCATAGAGGTCGTGTTACGAACAGAGAAATTATATCTGTCCAAGTCATTATTCTGAATGATACCCCGGGCATTCACAGCACCTACGGATACATAGGTTTGATTTTTTTGTGTCCCTGTAGTCAGACTTACAGTGTTTGCTACATTGTAACCTGTCTGAAAAAAATCTTTAACTTCATAATCGGTAGGAGATGACAATTTAGATGCCCAACTATACCACTCTCCAGTTTCCGAACCATACGTATTCTGGAATTCCGGCAATCGGAATGGTGAATAGAAAGTTGAATTATTACTGTAAGTCAATCTGGTTTTATCTACAGCTCCTTTCTTCGTTGTGATAAGTACCACACCATTGGCAGCAGCCGAACCGTATAGTGCAGCGGCGGCCGATCCGCTAAGTACTGAAATTGATTCTATATCATCAGCGTTGAAGTTAGCCAATCCGTCACCGGATTGTCCGGCACCCGTATACTGATCGTCGGGTTGTTCACCTGATATATTAGCCAAAGGAACTCCATCTACTACATATAGAGCGTTGTTATTACCTGATATAGACTTCGTACCACGCATTACCACACGGGCACCGCCTCCAATACCGGATGAACTTGCATTGATATTCACACCCGCCACCTTACCGGCAAGACTGCTCATCACATTCATATCTTTCGCCTTTGCCACTTCGTCGCCGCCAATCTGCTGCACATTGTATGTCAAAGACTTGGTTTCGCGTTTAATGCCCAAAGCCGTTACAACAACCTCATTCAAGACTTTTGCATCTTCCGTCATCACAATGGAAAGCGATTTATTATCTGTAACCTTCACCTCTTGAGAAGCATATCCAATATAAGAGATCTCCAATACCGCTCCCTTTTTAGCTTGAATCTGAAAGTTTCCGTCGAAATCTGTAATAGCACCGGTAGTTGTCCCTTTTACTTTCACATTCACTCCGATCAAAGGTTCTCCTTTTGTATCTTTCACTGTACCTTTTACCTGAATAGTCGGATCTTGCTCTGTTACATTCAATTTATTGGTAGACAAGATAATCTGCTTATCAACCACTGTATAAGTAATGTTGGTTCCTTTAAATACCTCATCAAGAATATCCAGGATCTTACCTGAATTGTTTCTCACAGAAACAATACGATTCTTCTGAATTGTTTTATCATTATAAAGGAAAACATAGTCGGACGTCTCCTCTATTTTATTCAGTACCTGTTCTACAGATACATTGTTCATTGAAATGGCAACCCGCGTTCGCTGGGCATAGCCATCTTCGGCAGAAAGTTGTAATACTACTGCGAAAAGTAGTGCTAGACTAATCCTCATAACTAAAGGAAGTTTTAGATTTAAAGCATATTTAGGACATAATGCTGTAAATGAATGATTTTTTTTCATACATTTGTGGCTAACTAAAGTTTATTACTAAATGAACTATGGTTTGATTCCGGCTAGTGTTTGCGAGACCTTGTACCGTGAATCTGGAAAATTCGGAGGAAGACAGCTGTTGGTAGCAGCTTTCTTCCTTTCTTTTATTCTCTTGTGTTATTCCATGGGCTTTTATTTTAAGGGTTACTACTCTAATATAAATCTACTCTAATTTTAGTCTTTGATAATGTATCATCTGCCTGTTGTTGCGGTTCTTCAATTTTCCATTTTAAATCGGCAGACCTGGCCAGATAATCCAATATCTGCGACAGAGTTTCAGTCCGGAAAGTAGCCCGGTACTTATATTCTTTTCCAGACCTATTGTTAAACTGAATTTCTACATTGAAATGTCGTTCCAGACGCTTCAGGATTTCTTCTAATGAAGCATTTCTGAAAATTAGTTTTCCATCTTTCCAAGCTATCTTTCCATAGACATCCACTTTATTTTTTTTCGACTTTTGACTCTGTTTGTCGTAAAGCAACTGTTCTCCAGGAGCCAATACGATTGTTTCCTGATCGGGGGTTATCACATTTACCTTACCCTTTTCCAATACTGTTTCTATATAATTATCATCCTCATAAGCAGCTACATTAAATTTGGTACCATAAACATATACGCTCAAGCCATTCGGAGTATTTACATAGAAAGGACGATCTTTGTCTGCCTGCACTTCGAAATATGCCTCACCCTTCAGTTCTACCAACCGGTTGTCTTTCTTGAAAGTGGTAGGATAACGCAATGTACTACCTGCATTCAACCATACTACAGAATGATCCGGAAGTTCATAACGTATGACAGAACCGGTAGCGGTTACCACCTCTGCATATTTCTCGTCGGTTTCTGTTCCACTAAAATATAAATATCCCAAAACCAGAGAAGAGAGAAATAAAGGTATAGTCAGAAATGCTGCATAACGCATCAGTTGATTATACATATTCTTTCTTCTATTAGTTTTTATTGTGGTTTGTGCTTGATAATAGGCACCCAATACATCAATGGATTCCATTTCTTTAATATCATCTCCCAATGCTTGTGCTTTACGGAGCAATGATTCCGGACTCATATTTTCCATATTTTCTTTCAAAATCTTATCTTTTAATTGTAATTACACTTATAATACAACTGAAGTAATTGGAAAAGGACAGCAAAAACAAACTTTTTTTATTTTATTTTTCGAGCCATGCCAAATTGAAGCGGTAATGCAATCGGCTACTAAGGATATGAACCACATTATCAGGAGTTTGTGTTCCTGCAAGATAGCCACGTGGTTCAGCATGATTTTCATCCATTTCGAAATATCCCGTCCATGCTCCACCGTTTAAAAAACGATATTCACCGTCCGTCAGTAGTTTTCTTACCGGCCATGTTTTTCCCTCATCGTAGGAAAGAGCCGCATACATGCCATATCCTTTCTTCACATTTCCATTTTTATCCTTAAATTCCAGACCACGTTCTTCCAAAGGCGTACGTTGCGGATGGTCTGTGAAAGAAACCAATAGCAAAGGTCCTTCATTCAGTCTCATTAAAACAAGACGCTGACCTCCGTCAATAGGAGGGAGTTCGCTTGCTACATATTTCCAGGTCTTTCCCATATCATCTGATATGCTCATTGGCATTCGGAGCTTTCCTTCTTTATTCCGTATGCTATTACCACGCCCCATAGCCATCAAACTTCCGTTCCCTAATTGTACAATTCCCGCATGGATACCTGCGATTGTACTTCCCGTTCCTCCTTCTTTGAAATCCGGCAAAGGAGCGCCATCCCAAGGATCGCACCATGTTTTTCCTCCATCTTTACTGATTTGAACAGCTGCCCCGTCATGACTGCCGGGACCCGCATCACAGGCTTGAACCAGCCATCCCTCACGTGTGCGAATCGTACCAGCTATTACCTGATGACGTTTGGTATGTTCGGGAGCTATCAGTTTAGGAGTGCTCCATGAAGCACCGTTATCTGTGCTGGTACGTAGTACCATTGCGAGATTCTGCCAGTCTCCCGATGCTTCCACTCCATTGATATGATACAATTTTCCTTTCCCGTCATTGAGCAAAGCGCTTCCTGTCATATTCCGATCCGGAACTTTAAAGAATAAAGAAGCCACATCCCAATCAGTGTGCCCGGCACGCAAGCGGGAACCGAGTACTACCATCCCTCTCCCATTCTCTTCATTTGCAGAAAACCATATTGCCAGCAAATCTCCATTATCACACCACGTAACTGCAGGCTGATGATTATGCAGATAAAATGGGGTATTCGAATCACATACCGGACGTACCACAAATGGTATCGGAGGCAAAAACATCGGTGTGATAGCAGATACTTTTTTCCATTTTATAGATGTATTTTCTACAGATTTCTGATTGAACGGGACAGGGGCAGATGTTCCCGATACATTCAAACGAGTATCTGCTTCCACAATTCTAAATCCGGTTTGGGAATGTTTATCTTCCGGGAGCATAGCCAGTCGATTGGCACTTCGCAAGTATTTCTCCGGGGTGTGATGACTCCCTCCTCGAGTGACCCGAAACTCTCCGGTCAACGGTCCTGCCGGGTCTTTCTGCTTTTCTGCGGAATAAGGAGCATACCAATCCAAGCACCATTCTTCCACATTTCCATGCATATCATAAAGCCCGAATGTATTAGGAGGAGTCTGGGCTACTTTTAAAGATACCGGATCAAAGTCACGAACCACTTTTTGATTCCGATGATAAACTGCAGGTAACCCGTCTCCTGTAGAAAATAGTGTGTATGTGCCTGCCCGACAAGCATATTCCCATTCCGCTTCTGTTGGCAAACGATAGTTTTTGCCTTCTTTCCGGCTAAGCCATTCACAAAAGGCAACAGCATCGGAATAACTCACATTGACGACTGCTTCATCATCTTCCAGCGAAACACCGTTTTTTCCTCGTAATGCCCGATGTTCCGGACGGAATGATTCATATTGCGCATTCGTTATTTCAGTGATTCCCATACGAAACGGGCGAGAGATTATTACCTGATGGATAGGAGCCTCATCAAAATCTTCGCCTAATCCGTCACTTCCCATATAAAAACTTCCGGCAGGTATTTCAGCCATCGGAATAAAAGACTTGGAAACTCCTTGAGAATGTATTGGCAAACAAAAGGTTATAGCCAATAAAAAAAACTTGTTTTTCATATTTTAATCCCGTTTATATATAATACAATCAACCTATATACAAAAGGACAGCCTCATCTGATTATTTTCTATTCATTAGTGTTGAAAGCAAAAAAAAGAATCGAAAATTAGGCTTTGATAATTATCTTATTATATATTTGCAACGAAATGAAAAACTACAGAACCTCAAAATAATGAAAATATCTTTTTCTAAACAGACTAAAGAACGGGCTTTCAAACAACTTTATGAGGAGTATTATGCCCCATTTTGTTTGTATGCAAAAAGGTTTGTTGATGATAAAGAAACACGTGAAGACATCGTTTCGGATGTATTCACCTCATTATGGGATAAACTGGATACTGATTCTTTTGATCTTCAATCGAACACCGCATTAGCTTACATCAAAATGTGCGTAAAAAATAGCTGCCTGAATTTCCTGAAACATCAGGAATATGAATGGAGCTATGCGGAAAATATACAGAAGAAAGCTCCTGTCTATGAAACAGAACCGGATAGTATATATACTCTTGATGAGCTATACAGAATGTTGTATGAGACATTAAACAAACTTCCCGAAAACTATCGAACGGTCTTTATTAAAAGTTTCTTTGAAGGCAAAACTCATACAGAGATTGCAGAAGAGATGAATCTTAGCGTGAAGTCTATCAATCGATATAAACAAAAAACGATGGAACTTTTACGTAATGAATTAAAGGAGTATATGCCACTATTACTCTTGTTATTTCTTCGTGCATAATCTACATCCTCATGTTCTCTTCCTGGTATATGCCTTTCTTTTGAAAAACAGTCGTACTCTATATATGTATTAGTCCTGTTGTTTATATCACTCTGCTTAATAGTTAGCAGGGGCTTACTTGTGTGGACAGATAAGCTATCAGTTGTGAACAAATCCGTTTACGGTTGTAAACAGATTTGTTCACATGGGTGAGCCCTTGTAAAACATTAGAGCTTAACAAAAGAATACCTAAGTATCAATGTATGATATATAGGGAAATATAGTATAAATTAGCTGGGAACAAGACGAGCCAGGGTGAGGGTAACTTTTTACCCTCACCCTGGCCTCACCTCTACCCTCACACTTGAAACACCGATGAATAAAGGGATTGAATCAAGGTGTGAGGGTGTGAGGGTAAAACGTCATCAACATTTGTTTGGCTAAGATGCGACACTCTGCCCGGTTTATTTTTCCGTTCTCTGTTTGCGGAATGGATTCTATTGTCAATATATGCTTGGGACGATAATAAGGTTCCAGTATTTCATGTAGTTTATTTCCGATTTCTTCTGTGTCGGGCTGATCTGCCAATAATAAAGTGACAGCCTGCCCTAAGCGCTGATCCGGAACTGAAGTAATGACAAAGGACACAGGAATAAACGGGCGGAGCAACTTCTCCATCTCCTCTGCTTGAATCTTAATTCCTCCACTGTTAATCACATTGTCTTTCCGGCCTAGAATCATAAAACTTCCATCGGGATAGATACGTGCAATGTCATTGGTCTGCAATGTTTCGTCACATACCAAAGGGGCATCAATGATTAATGTATTCTCTGCGGATAAAGACAATTTTACTGAAGGAAATGGATAATAATGTTCTGAAGCCGATGCTCCGTTCAGACGACGAAGGGCAATATGCGACAAAGTTTCAGTCATGCCATAAGTGGAGTAAACGGCAGTCGGAAGATGGTTTATCTCCGTTTCCAGAGCCTCATCAACAGCTCCGCCTCCTATAATCAGAATATCCGTTTGTTTTAATCGCTCTTTTTCTTCGGGAACCTGCATCGTGTTATAAACTTGCAATGGGACCATTGCCACAAATCTCAAAGGTTCTTTTATATCCGCCAACGGATGACCGGAAGCAGGACGAACAATCAGGTTCAAACCTGCAACCAATGAACGTACGACCACCATCATTGCACCGATATAACGAAGATTCATACATAATAATGCCGACTCACCTTTCTTCAAATTCAGAAATTCACAAGTCAGACGCGCACTTTGCATCATTTGATCCTTGCGTACCATCAGTTCTTTAGGTATACCCGTGGAACCCGATGTATGAACCGTGATGACAGGAGAGCCATTAAACCATTCGTTCAGGAAAAGATATAAATCCCAATAAGCAGAAGAATGAGCTTCTGCTCCTCCTGCTATCAATTGGCTTATATCTTCAAAAGTGTATTCTTTTCCTTCCAGTAGCAAGCGCTGTTGTTGTCGATCGAATATCATCTGAATATCCTTTAAATACCACTAAATACCATCATTTACAAAACCACAGGCAATCTTTTCTGATTTCAAGAGGCACTTCTATATTGTCAGTAAAGAGCATACCCGTTCCCAATCCTTGTGGCAACGGATTATTGAATGTTGCACACCAATGGGCGATAGCGTTCAAACCAATGTTGGACTCTAAAGCGGAAGTGATCCACCAGCCGATATGTTGCTTTTCCGCTTCCATAATCCATTCATCCCCTCCGCATATTCCTCCGTGGAGAGATGGTTTAATGATGATATATTGCGGACGGATGGTTGCCAGCAGTTTCTTTTTTTCTTCCAGCGTGTTGCATCCTATCAGCTCTTCATCCAATGCTATCGGCAACGGAGATTCAGAAGTGAGCCGGGCCATTTCCTCCCATTGTCCGGCACGGATCGGCTGTTCGATAGAATGTAAATCAAATTCTGACAGACGTTTCAGTTTTTCCATTGCATCACCCGGAGAGAAAGCACCGTTTGCATCTACACGCAACTCTATTTCTTTAGAAGAGAAATGGGTACGAATATGACGTAACAACGCCAATTCTTTTTCAAAATCGATAGCACCAATCTTTAGTTTGACACAACGGAATCCGGCTTCCATCTTTTTCTCGATTTGGGATAACATGTGATCAAAATCTCCCATCCAGATCAGGCCGTTGATTGGAATCCCTACCTCTCCACGTGAAAAAGCCGTATCGGATAAAGCCCAACTCCCTGCAAAGAAATGCCAGATAGCCGTTTCCAAACCAAATAAGATGGAAGGATATTGGCATAAAACATCCTTATCCCACATTCCTTGTTCTTTCTCTACTTGCCGACAAATTCTTTTTAATATATCTTCATAATCAGGGAGATCATCACAACTTAAAGCGGGCAAAGGCGCGCACTCTCCAATTCCCACTCTACCCGGAAAGTCAGGAGAAGTAAAGTGAAGATACCAGACTTTTCGGGTAGTATATATTCCCCGGGAAGTTCCCGCGGGTTGCTTGAAATGAAGCAACCGGGGAATAATATCTATCTTACAATCCATAATGAATATCTTTTCAATCTGCTAATTACTGCACAATCAGTCTTTCATTAGCCTATCATTTTTAAGGGAATTTCGGATATTGTTTGAAGTTCGGTTTACGTTTCTCCAAGAACGCATTCTTGCCTTCCTGTGCTTCATCCGTCAGGTAATAAAGTAATGTTGCGTCACCTGCCAACTCCTGAATACCTGCCTGACCATCCAGTTCGGCATTCAATCCCGCTTTAATCATGCGCAAAGCCAACGGACTAAGCAACATCATTTCTTCCGCCCACTGCACGTATTCATCTTCCAGTTGTTCCAAAGGTACTACCTTATTCACCAATCCCATATCCAATGCTTCCTGTGCATTATACTTCCGGCAAAGGAACCAAATTTCACGTGCTTTCTTCTGCCCTACCACGCGTGCCAGATAAGATGCACCGAATCCGGCATCAAAGCTACCCACGCGAGGACCTGTCTGACCGAAAATGGCATTTTCCGAAGCAATGGATAAATCACATACTACATGGAGCACATGTCCGCCACCAATGGCAAAGCCGTTCACGGCAGCAATCACAGGTTTCGGAATACTACGAATTTGCTTTTGTACATCCAATACGCTCAAACGAGGCACACCGTCTTTCCCGATATATCCGCCACGTCCTTTCACATTCTGGTCGCCTCCCGAACAGAATGCCTTATCACCGGCTCCGGTAATTACAATCACATCAATATCCGCTTCTTCACGGCAAATGCGCAATGCATCACTCATTTCGGCAGTGGTAGTCGGGGTAAATGCATTCCGATAACGTTCACGGTTGATCGTGATACGGGCAATTCCATTATAATAATCAAAAAGAATATCGTCGTATTCTCTGATGGTTGTCCACTCTCTTTGTGTTGGCATAATTTATTTTTGTTTTAATTGATGATAATAATTCTTCAACATACGTGCATCCTTGTTTTTGTTGGTAAACACTTCCAGAAGCACAGGTTGTTCCATAGTTTCCGGCTGGGTGAAAGTTTTCATTGCTTCAGTCAGCTCTTCATCATTTTGCGCTTGTAGATAAAGGAAGCCACGTTCCTCTGCCCAGCCTTTAGCTGACGTTTTATGGACTGCTGCAATAAATTTATGTGAGGTGCCCGACATATCCAATCCCGGTAAAGTATGGAAAATCTCTCCTCCTCCGTTATTTAATAAAAGGATACGCAGGTTGGAACGGACGTTGATATTCCACAACGCATTCATATCATAGAAGAAACTTAGATCTCCGATAGCTATGAAATTCAGTTTGTCGGAAGCTGCCGCATAACCGACAGCGGTAGACAACGACCCTTCAATACCACTCGTTCCCCGATTGCAACAAACTTCAATCGTGGAAGGGATCGAATATAGTTGTGCATAACGAACTACCGAACTGTTTGCCAGATGCAATGCGCAGGACTCCGGCAAAGCTTTCAATAATGTACCGACAGCCAACATTTCCGAATAAGCAAACTCCGGTTCGGGAATAATCTTACAATAATTCTCCCATACACGGGGATAGTCAGGAGTCCGGTTATCCAGCAGGCTGGCGATCTTCTCCAGAAACTCGAACGGGTCCATTTCGATCACCGTAGTTAATGAGCCGTACAAATCAACCACCTCACCGTCCGGCGATACGTGCCAATGTTCTTTAGGCGGATGCTGACGGAGAAACTTCTTCAATCGTTTGGAAACCACATGTCCTCCGTAAGTAATCAGCAATTCGGGCACCATCTGGTCTATCTTCTCTTCGGGCATGGCATAAAGTGCCGCATCGAAATTCTTTACCGGAATACCGGGAACTGTCTGATTGCCGATATGTTCCGTCAACCAGGCAAAATGTTTATATAATAACTTGATATATCTTTTTTCAAACAGGTAGATAAGGTTCATCTGGCCGATGATAATCATGCGCTTCTGATATTTATTCATCCGGTCGACCAGATCATTATAATCACGGTCATAGACGTTCAATCCCTGATAACGGGTTATCACACGTACTTCCGGGAGTGCATCTACCGTGAATTGAAACAGCGGTTCGGAAATAGGAACATTGATATGCACCGGCCCTTTTCCATGATGATTCGTCTCCAGCAAAGCTTCATTCACCAGGCGATTACAATACCATTCATCTTCTTCCGTATGAATCTCCGGAAGATTGACCGACTTCTTTACCAGCGTTTGAAACACACCCGGTTGCGGCACTGTCTGTCCATCCATCTGTCCGATCCAGGCAGCGGGACGGTCTGCTGAAATGACAACTAAAGGAACATTCTGATAAAATGCTTCCGCTACAGCCGGATGAAGATTTAATAATGCAGTACCGGAAGTGCAGCACACAGCAGCGGGCTTACCACCATTCAACGCAAGACCAATAGCAAAATAACCGGCACTCCGTTCATCCGTCACTGCATAACAGGTGAAGTTCGGATGATTAGACAAAGTATGTACGATGGGCGTATTACGACTACCCGGACACAACACAACCTTAGTAATCCCGTGCGCCTCGAGCAACGCAACCAACTGGAGTATGTTCTTCTTGTCTGTATACATGATGATAATTATTAGTAGTTTATGATTTTAAAGGAGGCGTTGCAATCAGCCGTTTGATGGTTTGCAACTTCTTTTCCGTTTCCAGCCATTCGTCATTCAATTCCGAAGAAGCCAGTAGTCCACCGCCGGCATAAAGAGTCAGTTGTTCATCTTTAATATGCATACAGCGCAGATTCACATAGATGTCAGTTCGCCCTTCCGGGTCCAGCCAACCGATAAAACCGGAATAATAACGGCGGTCGTAACCTTCGTTCTGCAATATAAACCGATAGGCTTCTTCTTTCGGTAAACCGCATACAGCAGGCGTTGGATGCAACACTTTCAAGAGATCTCCCAAACCTTTGTTATCTTTCAAAGAAAACCGGAAATCTGTTTTCAAATGTGACAAAGCACCTGCATAAGCCGGATAAGGCCCGTTCTCCGTAGAATGAATGCCCAACGATAGGAGTTGGCGACGAATATAAGAAGCGACATAATCCTGCTCTTTCCGGTTCTTTTCATCCCACACTTGCGGCAGTCTGCCATCTTGTAAAGGCTGCGTTCCGGCTAACGCAACCGTATGCCATTCGTCTTTTTCACCTGATAAAATGATTTCAGGAGTGCTTCCCAGCCAGATACCCGTCTGCGGAGTGTAGCACAAGTATATATATGAATGAATATAACGCCTGCACGCTGCACGAAATATAGACAAAGGAGAAAAACCGGATACTTTATCAATAGTAAGATGACGTGAAAGTACTAATTTATCAAAAGTATTATCACGCAAAGCATTTATAAAGGTATGAAAGCAGGAGGCATATTCCTCCGTAGAAGAAGTCAGGAACGATTCTTGTCCTTGCATCCGCAAAGCGACTTCCCGTTCTTCTGCCGTATCATTGTCAATCGGCAAAGGTTGCCCCCACTGATCGGGTTGAATCAATACGACAGGACACGTCTCACTCACCTGAAACGGAGCAATTACAAATCCTCTCTGTCCATTCAGTTCTTTCAAATCGTATATCAAACGGACCGCTCCTTCCGCCTGTGTCAACAGACGGGGAACTTTCTCCCCGGGAATGCGGTAAACAGCAAACGGCTGCTTCCGCTGAATAAATGCATCAATAGTTGTCAAATTACTTATTTCTTCGTCGGTCATCTCTTTTTCATCACACTGTTGACTACCCGTATGGAAGACACTAGTTTGTTTGTTGAAGTAAACACGTCTACATTCCATACATGGGAGGAACGTCCCTTATGTACAACTGTTCCTACTGCACGCACTGTATCTCCTTCATGTGCAGAAGATATGTGGTTTCCACTGACCTGCATTCCTACTACAATCTCGTCCGGCTGGCAAAGAATCATTGAACCGAGTCCGGCAACTGTTTCCGCCAATGCAAGAGTAGCCCCGCCATGCAAAATGCCAAAAGGCTGACGGGTACGATGGTCTACCGGCATTGTTGCTTCCACACGGTCTTCGTCGGCATAGGTATATTGAATTCCCAAGTTTCCCATCAATGCGTGGCGTGCCTGCGCATTCAGTTGGTCAAGGGGAATTTCGGCTGCACGCACTTCGGATATGATAGCCTTCTCCACTGCAACGGCCACTCCGTCTTCCTCATTCGAAGCAGTCACATAATCGGCACAGGCTTTCACCGAGTCTTGTGAATGTCCCATAGCTATGCCCAGCCCCGCCAATTGAATCATTGTTACGTCACACACACCGTCGCCCACAGCAATCACTTCCTCACGCTTCATACCTAGCACCTCCAGCAAAGCACCCAAAGAATTGGCTTTGTCGATGGCGCAGGGAACTACTTCCAGAAAATAGGGCTCCGAACGGAATACGTCCAACGCCCCATTCAGTCGTCTCTTCCAGTGATCTTCCAAACCAAGCAATGCTTCTTCGTCATCGCTCACCAGCATACACTTACAAGGAGCAAAATCAACGGCAGCAGAAAATTCTTCTTCTTTGATTATTTGCAGGTCATTCAACCGGGCTTCATTTTGGATATGTTCATTTTCAGGAGAATCCGTTATGATCGTATCATCATGATAAGTGAATAAAGCAAAACCGTTTTTACGGGCTTTCTTTTCCAGATACGGCAACATTTCGGGATTAATCCGACGTTCAAACAGAATTTCTCCGTTTTGTGCATTGATAATCTGACAGCCATTATAGGAAAGGATAAAACCTCCATAGTTTCCAAGTTCGAGCATCTTGGCCAGCGGCATCAGGCCATAAGTCGGTCTGCCGGACGCCAGCACAATACGTACTCCCATTTGCTGAACCTTCAACAGGGCAGCCAATGTACGTTTACTAATTTCTTTCGCATCATTGAGGAGTGTTCCGTCTACATCAAGAACCAATAATTTATACTTCATGATTACACGATTTTGATTTAGATTACAAAGGTAGGAAATTGAGTGAACGACAGAAAGCGTAAACAGATAAAATTACTTTAATTTCACTCTCTCAAACGCATTTCCAGATAATCGCGAAGAATTCGGGCGTGATTATACACCGGTTCTTTTGAAGCATAAAGTAGTGTTATCACCGGATGTGGTTTGATAAGAGTCAGAAAATCAGCCATTGATGGAGAAGCATCCAGCTCTTTTTGATACTGCGTGACAAAATCTCCCCAATGTCCGGGAATATCTTCATGAAACCATTTACGTAATGTAGGGGATGGTGTTATGTCTTTTGCCCAATAATCGTATTTCAACCATTCTTTCTTCATTCCGCGTGGCCATAATTTATCTACCAACACCCGGTATCCATCTGTTTCTGAAAAATCTTCGTAAACCCTCTTTATCCTTACCTGTATCATTTCCATTAATATTTAGTTATCAATAGATAAACCGGGAAAAACGAAAATTGTTTAGTAGAACTATTTAATTCCTCAATGTGTCCTGCGCTTTTTTAAATTCATAAGGAGTCATTCCCGTCTTTTTCTTAAAAAGGTTATATAATATCGGGGCACTATTAAATCCGGATTCATCAGCGATGGCACGTATGGTATAGTTAGGATATTTTTTCATTAGCTTGATCGCATAATTAATGCGCAGTCCGTTGATGTACCCATTGAAATTAGTTCCGGTGCATTCTCTTATCATCCGGGCAAAGCGTGCATTATTCAGATGTACAATCTGCGCCAAATCTTCTCTTGAGAGCTCTGGAGAAAGATATAGCTGTTTTTGAACGACTGTATGATTTAATTCCTGGAATATTTTCTTGTTCTCTTCTTCTTCCCCACTTTCTTTGTCTGTTTCGTCCAAAAGTTCATCCTGTTCTTCAGGAGAAATCAATTCCGGTTCCAATTCTGATGAAACCTCCTGTTCCTCGTACACTTCCAATAACTGATTACCATCTTTTTTATTGGCAAATTTCTCGTTTATCAGTTTGGCAAGCATCCTGTTTTTATACTCGATTATATGGTTGAAACGCCACAAACGCCAAAGTATAAACAGGGTCAGCACTACAATACACGCCAAAAAGCAGAGTGAAACATTCCTTATTTTTAGCTGTGAGGCTTGCTCGGCGATGTATTCTTCTTTTTCGGAAGCACCGTACATCGCGTTCAATTCTAATGCAGCATTTTTCCTGTCGGTACTGTTAATGCTATCCGTTATTGCAATGATGGTTTCACGTATTTCTGCGGCTTCTTTATAACGATTCAGCCCCAGATATGCCTGGACTTCCTTATTAAGTATAGTTAAATATTGAGCGTTCAAGGTATCCCGCTGTGTTCTCAACAATTCTTTAAAGTCCTTACAGTTGTCTATTACTGTCTCATATTGTTTGGAAAGAATCAAATAAGGAATCGAATACATCTTGCCATCCGGAGTATGAGATTCTTTTATTGCCAGATATTTTTGATAATATCCTTCTGCTTGCGTATATTTCTTTTCTAAATAAGAAATATAGGCCAATTTTGCATATAAATAGCTATATTGACCATCAATGTAGCCTTCGGGAACCTCCGGTACTTTCTCTAATTTTTTAAGAAGTTTTTCACGTTCATAAGCAAGAGCCAAAGCTTCATCAATACGGGAATCTGTCATTAAAAATCCCATCTCTGCTCCATAATAATAGGAAAGCAGCATCATTTCTCTCATATCCTTTGACCCACGCAGTAATTCAATCGTACGACCAAAATAATTATACGCCTCATCTTTCAATGACAGCCTCCAATTATTCTCTCCTATGCAAAAAAGCAATCTAGCTTCCGCCTCTCTGTCCTTCAGTTTTTGAGCCTGCATAATTCCACTAAGAGCATAATGCATGCTCTCATTATATTTACTCATTATGGATGAAAGTTCAGCTAAATAAACCGTCATCTTCAACATGTGCTTAGGTTCTCTTTGAGAGATGGAATCAAGCAAGTACGACTTCCTTGCATACATAAAAGCTAGTTTATTCATATACATATTACGATATGACAAACTGCGCAATTCATTAATCAGACGCAGAGGGAAGGCTTTTCTGGTTTCGGCCTCATCCAACAACTGTAAAGCACGTTTGGGGTTGGAAATATAAATATCTCTGATATATTTTTCTGTATACAAAGAGTCATTATTTATAATTTTATCAGCCCTTGAAAATTGATTGTGTACAAATAGAAGCACAAAAATACATACCCAAAAACGCATAAAACTCTTAATCGTGTTTAATCATTAATTATCCAAAGGTATGTATTTTCCAAAAAATGTGCAGACACAATTTAAATTTGCAAAATAAAAATAAGAAACATTAGCTAAACATATCAGAGACGTAACATGGTTCCAAGTCAGCTATTCTCCTGAATCACAGTCCAACGCTTTGCTCAATCGCCCTTCAAGGCATACACTTAAGTCAGTCGTTACAAACTTGCCATTATAAAAAAGAGTAAATATGGTAGCCGGAGTAGGTGCATTTTGCGCCTGTTCCATACTTTCCAATTCAATTATTCTCAATGGAATGTCTTTGCTCTTAGCAGCACTGACCAAAGAACCGCGAACGTGAAACTCCGTAAACGGGCAGCGATGGGTATAATAAACGACTATTCCATCCTTATCCGGACACTCACCGCTCAACACGCAATCATTAAAAGAAGGATCAGGAGCAGCCGGGTTTAGTTTCAAACTTAAAAGGCTGAATCCGTAAGGGAGTTTTTCTATTGTTTGGAAACCTTGTCGCAACAGCCATTTCGTGTCACTCATAAAATGAAATTTAGAAGTGCCCACCACTGTGACAAGCCCATCTTTCCCCTGCAATTTTGCATCATCAATGGCAGACTGCAATAATGCCTTACCATGTCCGCAACCTTTATATTTACCTGACACCCAGAAACAGTTTATCATCAGATAATTGGGAGCATTCACCGGAACCCATGCTTTTTCAGCAGGACCGTATTCGATAAACACTTTTGCCCGTTCATCAATACGTCTGAACACATAGCCGTTATCGAACTCTTTCTTCAGCCATTCTTTTTTGAGTTCATAACTATCCTTGCATTTCTTATCTGAAAAAGCACAGCATATATGTTCGTTTGCAATATTCTCCTTTGTCAAAGTGATGTAATTGGTTTCCATCATATTCTATTTAATTAATAGGTTAAACAAATAACAGTTCGATATTCACTCATTGTTATGAGTTGGTAGCAAATCGCCAAGCTAATATCCTGCTACTTTTAGTTCCCTGCTGCATTCGAATAACTTTATATTCGGACACATTCACCGATTTTAATTTGGTATATAACTTTTCCAGATTTTTTTCTTTAGAAACCAAACTCGTAAACCATCCGCAGTTCTTCTGATATTTTTGGCTCTCGGAAATCATATTCAATAAGAAACGAACTTCTCCGCCCTCGCACCAAAGTTCATTCGCACTCCCGCCGAAATTTAGCTGCACTTTATTTATCTTCGTACCTTTCAGACTGCTTAATTTGCGTAACGTTCCGTCTTCCGCCTCTTCACGCGAACTATGAAACGGAGGATTGCATATTGTCACATCAAAATACTCATCAGGCATAATAATTCCATCGAAAATCTTCTTACTATCTTTCTGAAGTCGCAAGTCAATCTTATGAGCCAACACAGGGTTGCAAGTCACTATCTTTCGTGCATTTTCTATCGAAACCGGATCAATATCAGTACCAACGAAGGTCCATCCATATTCAGTGTGTCCTATGATCGGATAAATGCAATTTGCACCTACCCCAATATCCAGACATCTACATTTAGACTTCTGTCCATTAGCATCTCCTGCCGGTAAATCCGGTGTTGTTCCGTTCGGCTGGATAAGATCGGCAATATAATGAATGTAATCCGCCCTTCCGGGAATAGGCGGACACAAATATTGCTTCGGTATGTCCCAATACCGGATGCCATAATAAGTTACCAATAATGCTTTGTTCAAAGCCTTCACCGCTTGCGGATTAAAAAAGTTTATAGTTTGTATTCCGAGGGGATTGAGCGATACGAATCTCTTTAATGGAGGATAATTTTCCATCAACAATGGAAAATCATACTGACCATTGTGCTTATTTCTTATATGTAACTCACCTTTTTTTGCCATGCGGGCAAAGATACAGAGAATTTTCCTGCCTACAAATTCTTCTTAACTCTTATCCTAACACTCTTCTGAATATCATATATAATATTCTATCATTTCAATCAGCCCGGCGCGTAAAGTATACTTAGTTGCTTCATATACATTATTCACACCCAACTTCCGGAAAATATTCTTTTTATGGGTGATAATAGTATGAATGCTTGAGGTTCTTTCCAATGCTATTTCTTTCACAGATTTCCCATGTGCTATCAATTTAAGAATGTCAATCTCCGTAACAGTCAAAACAGAATGAATTTCCGGTTTGTCGGAACCGATTATCAATAAATTGGTTATCTGATGACAAAGAAATCGCTCCCCGTGTGCTGTACACATCAATGCAGAATGAATTTCCTCACCGGAGTTCTCTTTCAAAATCATACCAATATTCCTTGCTATACTCATCCTACGAATAAAGTCTTCGCTCAATTCATTGGAAAACAATATCCAACGAACTCTCGGAAAACGTTTTTCTATAATAAGAAACTCTTCTATACCATTGATGTCAAACAGTGTATAGTCAAGTATAACGACACTGTCATTACATTCTACCAATGCAAGCATGAGCTCTTTCTTGTCTGTCACATCTATCATGCGACATCCACTGAATATAGCGGAAATATATCCATGCATTCCCATTCTGGTTATATCCTGATTATCTGCTATGATAAATGTAATGTCAGTGTTCATTGTTATTCTGATTTTTAAATTCAACGGATATTTTTCAAACGCATATTGCAGCCCGGAGACACGGAGGTATCATCGTTCTTTATTAGCTACATCAAACCACAAACGGGTAGTAATCTCATCTGCTCCCTGATGGGATATGGCAATCTGATACTGCTTACCATTCAGTGATTGTTCCGTTACGGGATAAAAAAAGCGACGAGGTAACTCTCCGGAACCCAAAACGGAATCGGGACCAGGGATAAGCTGGGGATAACCGAGCCTGCGCCAGTCAGTGAAAGCATCGGGTCCCTGTCCATAATAAGCGATCCACTTCTGCCAGCCGATAGATTCATACCAATGTGCGGCGTCGAACCGAATCGCCTCCTGCTGTAAATAGGAATCGATTATATGATTGTCTATAATGCCAAACTGATTCAATGAAGCAGTAATAGCTTCGCGGTAGAGCGTTTCCGCATCAGCCGTTATCCAGCCGCGTGCAGCGGATTCTGCAAAGATAAACAAGACCTCGGCATACGTATAAAATACAGCCGGAGAGCTATCTTTCAAAAAATAAGTACCGGGACGGGAAACTTTATTAAATCCCTGATTATTAGCGGCATCAGCAGATAAGGAATTGGCAGCTCCTACATAGTTTTTCACACTTTCGTCTTGAGGTAGCTGGGCTAAAATTCCAATTCTCGGATCATTCCATTCATTCAGTTTATCAATCAACGTTTTTGATACCCGCTGATCATCACGTGAATTGAAAGCAGATGCCCATGGATTCCATTGTGGTGAAGAAGTAAAAACAAAACGGGCTATAGCATCATTGCTATCTATTACACTGTTACGATTATCCCAAAGGGAAGCAATAACCCGACGCGCTGTATCCTCATCCCGGTCAGCTAATTCAAGGGCGATACGTAGCCGTAGGGAGTGGGCCAATTGTTTCCAGCGGGTAATATCATTTCCGTAAATCAAATCCCCTTCTACCGTTCCTCCTGTGGTAGAAAGCAACTGGTCAGCAGCGATCAACTCCTCCAAAAGCCCGCGCAAAACAGTCTCTTGTGAATCATAAGCGGGTGTTACACTTTGTGCATATTCACTGTATGGTATATTTCCATACAGATTGGTCAGCAACAGGTAAACCCACGAACGCCACACTGTAGCTATCCCTCGATAATTATCATTTCCGAGTTCCGAACTGATAATAGCATTCAAGTCAGTTATTAGCGTTGCATAGCCGGTGTCCCACGTAGTGGTAAAGCTGCCATTATCCACATTATAGCAATCTGGCTCTGTATATTGTATTTTAGCCCAATGTTGCACCCACAACAGAGTAGAATTATAGTTCGTACTACTTCCCCAATAAAGATTGGCGGCATGATACTGTGCAGCGGCAAGTAAATAAGCCGGCTGTGGATTTTCAGTGGCATTGGGGTTGCGGTTGATATCAGTCAATTCATCATCACACGATGATAGAGAAATGGCAACCACTTGTACCCATATTATATATAAAAAATATATTCTTCTTTTCATCTTATCCTATTACTTAAAGGTTCACATTTAGAATTTCACGGAAAGGTTCACACCAAAGGAACGTGTTGTAGGCAATGAATAGGCTTCTACTCCTTGTGCGTTTCCAGTAGTCAAAGCCGATTCCGGATCTATATTAGGGACGCTCTTATAAATAGTCCACAAGTTACGTCCCGTCAGTGTAACGGAAGCTTCTTGCAAATGCAGTTTCTGCGTCCACAAGCGAGGTAGACGGTAACTCAAAGCGACTTCTCGCAGTTTCACGTAAGAAGCATCATATACATTAGCTTCAGCAATACTGTAAATACGATGGTAGTATTTCTCGGCAGATACAACCTCTTCGTTCTTAGAACCACTTTCCGTCACTCCTTCTACCATAATGCCATCCTGATACACACGGGTGGATTGCCCATTGACCTGGGCATAGTAAAGTCCATCAGAGGATACGGAATAAGAAGGAGATTCTGGTAATCGTACATTGTTACCCATGGCGGCAGTATAATACCACAAGCCACCGTGCTCGGCATCCCGGCCCGATAATGTGTTAGCTAATACACCGGTATATTTTCCAGTTTTATTAGTGTTGGAAAAAATAGAACCACCGACACTTGCATCTATCAGAAAAGAAAGACTTAACGAACGATAACTGAAAGTGTTACTGATACCGCCTGTCCAGTCGGGCGTAAACTTCCCCAACGTTTTATTAGTGGTCGAAATCTTAGGCAGACCGTTAGCATCCACCACAACGTTTCCATTAGCATCACGCACGTATGAAGTGCCGAACAGGGTTCCATAAGCTTCGCCCACTGAAGCCAGTATCTGAATACCAGACGAGTAGAGCTGGTAACTCGTAATCAAACCTTCATCATCCAATTTGACAACCTTGCTGCTGTTGGCACCATAATTCAAATCCAGATTCCAACGAAACCCTTTCGATGTTTGTATAGGAACAGCGCCCAATTGTATTTCATAGCCACGATTACGGATATGTCCGGCATTACGCACCTGCGACGTGTACCCACTGGCAGCAGTAGTAGCTAGTTTCAATATTTGATTACGACTATCGGTCTTATAGTAAGTGAAATCCAAGCATAGGCGATTGTCCCAAAAAGCCGCCTCGAAACCTGCTTCTATAGATGACGTCTTCTCCGGTTTTAGATTCGGATTCATACCAATGGTAGAAGAACTTTGAAGTGGATTCCCATTGAAAGCTGTTTCTGAAGTAAAGACCGTTGCCAATTGATAAGGATTGGCATCTGCTCCCACTTGAGACCATCCTCCACGTATTTTTAGGTAGTTAACAGCTTTACTTCTCCACCCGAAAGCTTCAGAAAGCAACACACTAGCCGTCACCGAAGGATAGAAATAAGAATTGTTGTCCACAGGTAGTGTAGACGACCAATCGTTCCGTCCTGTTATATTCAAGAAAGCCCAACGACGGTAATCCAGTTGTATGGAACCGTAAAGGCCATATTGCCGTAAACGGTAGAAATCATTGGACGAAGTGAGCGGATCACGCGAGTTAGTCAATGTATAAAGATCAGCAACCGCCAAACGGGGAGCAGCCTGATAATTATTCTCATATTGTTTGTTACGTACATTAAAACCCAGAAGAGCGTCAATTCCCCAATTTTTATTCAACTGTTTGATATAAGTCGCCAATACTTCTGTGTTATTCTCTTTCACCGTATAGGCATCTTCAGCATAACTGCCGTAAGGCGAACCGGCACCTGCACTCCCCCATTTTACTTTGGATTTCCTCCGGTCATTATACCAGTCGGTACTAGTACGAAAACGCACATTCAACCCATCTGTCAGACGGAATTCGGCATGCAGATCACCTATCAGACGATGACGTTCCTGACTCTGTGTATTATAAGAAGCACTCCAAAAAGGATTGTCGTAATAGCTTGAATTCCAGTTGCGAGTATAGTCCGCCTTCAATGAGTTCGTATCCACTTGACGTCCGAACCACAAGAACTGAAGCATAGGACTGTTAGAACGTACGTTACTGCCCGAGGGAGTAGCTGACCCCGGCAAACTGGGAGCTGTATAAACGATGTAATTGGCTGTAGCTCCCACCACAATCCATTTTGCCAGATGGTAATCCGTATTTAGGCTGATATTCGTCTTATTAGTTCCAGCATCAGGAACGATACTGACTTGTTTTTCGTAGTTATATCCTACACGGAACTGGTATTTGTCGTCTCCACGGGCAACAGAAATACCGTTGTTTGTAGAAATACCCATGCGAAAATAATCGCGTACATTGTTGGGATGGGATACCCAGGGAGTAGCCACACGATTACCGTCAGCGTCCAATGGGCTATCGAACTGAGGAATCAACAAACCAATATCAAGACGTGGCCCCCAGCTTTCGTCTACCCCGTCATTCACACCTGCACCCTTGCCATCTACATAACTGAACCGTCCCCCCGCCCCTTGTCCAAAAAGATTTTGAAACTCCGGCAAGGTAGCAACAAAAGAGACTTGCGTGGAAGAATGTAATGTAATCCCTATCCCTTTCTGCCTTTTGTCTCCTCCCTTAGTAGTGATGACAATAGCACCGTGAGCAGCACGCGCACCATAAAGGGCAGCGGCATTCGGACCTTTCAATACAGTAAGTGTTTTTATGTCTTCCGGATTCAGGTCTGCTATTGCATTTTTAAAATCACGTCCGCTGGAACGTGCATTAAGCTGCGAATTATCCACTGGGATTCCATCCACAATAAAAAGCGGTTGATTCTCACCTGCAATAGAAGTTTCACCACGAATAACGATGCGACTGGAACCAACATCTCCTTGTGTATTGGTAATACGCACACCAGCTATCTTACCACTCAACGAATTTAACAGATTATTATCTTTCCCTTGCACCAAAGCATCCTGTTTTACTTCCTGTGCCGTATAGCCCAATGCCTTTTTCTCGCGTGAAATACCCAAAGCCGTTACTACTACCTCATCCAGCAGATGCGTATCACTCTTCAGTGTTACCGATACCTGTGGTGCAATAGCCACCTCTTTTGCCATCAGACTAATGTAAGAGATTAGCAGCCGGGTGGCTGATGGCGGGAATCCACTCAGTTCAAATCTCCCGTTGACATCAGTTACGGTACCCAATGAAGTTCCTTTCACTATAACTGAGGCACCGATAACCGGCTCCCCATCTTCTTCTGTGGTGACAATGCCCCGCACTGTTGTCACCTGTGCTGCCCCTTGTATCACTCCTATTGCAAGAGCAAGCAAAAATAAATGAATCCTTTTACCCATTATTGTTTACTGTTAAAATGATGGGGCAAAGGTATTAGATATATACAAGCTGATAAATCCCGTATGAATGGCATTTTATATACCATATTTGCGGTATATTTACAGTTGCGTGTATGACTTTCAGATTTTTGCTTCTAATCCTTTTTATTATTCAAAGCTTGTCTGACATCGTCAAACAGATCATCCACATCCTCCAAACCAATTGAGAAACGGATAGTCGTATCCAACACATCCATGTCCTGTCGCTGTTTATCAGTAAACGGTCCAAAAATAGTACTTGCAGGATGAATAGCAAGCGTCTTATTGTCAAACAAGTTAGTAGCGCGACGTATCAATTTCAGTCGGTTGATGAAAGCAAAGCATGCCTCTTTACTTTCCAGGTCTATCGTAATGTATGCATATAGGCCACATGAGGAGTCATATAAGCTCCCAGATTGAGTAACATCTCTGTACGCATACGTTTACCGAATCCCGGACATGTACCATAATCAATTACTAAACCACCAATGGAAGTGGCTCCCCCTGATAAATATTTGGTACTGGAAACCACTTCAATATCTACCCCTAAGCTATGTGAATCGAATTCCGTGAAAGGAATAAGCGTAGTATCAACGATGAGAGGAATTCCCCTTTCATGAACTATCCGTGAGAGCGCCTGTAAATCCACCACTTCCATCTGCGGATTGGTGATAATCTCCATATAAATACAGCAGGTATTACCGTCTACTACTTTCTCTACTGCTCCAATGTCTGTCAAATCACACAATCTAGGTTCCACCCCGAAGCGAGAAAAGGAAATGACATCAAGCCTGACCATATCGAAGTGAGCACCGTCAAAACAGCGGACAGCCTTATCATTGAATTGAACGACCATAGCAAAGCCATTCTTGAAAAATATAAGAGGATGCTCACTTCACTTTTCTTTAGTCCTTGATAATAAACAAAATATCTGCGTATGTAGTGTACAAATGTGATTTAAATGTGAATTCAATCTTCATATCTTCAATGTTTTCACTACTAAAAGAATCAAGATAGCCCATAATTTTTGGGCGAAGAAGATTAATATTACGCTTAAGTGACCAAGAATTGTCCCAGTTATCATTATCAATCAGAACAAGAAACAAACGGTTTTCTGCACCAAATCTCATATCTCCTTGGTTCTCATACAACCATTTTGATAATTCCTTTGGATTGTCAAGTGCATACGAGAGTATTTCTTGTCTTCTATTTTTAGTTGTGTCAAGCACATCATTGGCAGCTTGAGTATTCACATCTTTAAGTTTTGCAATAATCTGATAATTAATAACATCATCACTTGCATCCTTATCAAATGTAATACCCAATGCTTTTGCCTGAGACTTTAAATATGTAAGTTCAGGCTTATAATTCTTCGCTTTGAGAATCTGATCAATAAACCCTTTAGGGAGGTGAGTAACTTTCAAATCGAATGGGATACCATCAACAAAGAAGTCAACACCCTTTACCTGACCTACTGTTGGAATAACAGAGACATGAGACTTAAAAACATGCTCAATAAGAATTGATGACCAATGATTGTACCAACTACTCATGACATAGCCATAAGCAGCATCACCAATCTCAGGAACCTTCGACTGAAGTTCGTCATAAGAGATTATAGCTTTAACATATCTAGTAACCAAATACTTATCTAAAGAGTTTGTATGGTCACCTCCCCATTTAAATGACTGAACTTTATACAAATCATTTGACAGAGTCTCGATATCAAGAACGCTGAGTTGCTTTTGATTTTCAGCCTCAGAAAAATCATCAAGAAGACGAATAGAGCCTTCAATATCATTTTTCATTGTGTCAAAAAGTTCACACCATATCTTCTTAACACCAGTTGTCTGTGGTGAAATTCCCGAGAACTGAAGGAAGTCGTTTTGAGGCTCCTTTTTACTGATAGATTTCAACTTTAACCACAAAAGGGCTTCTCTGTTGAATGTAAAATCAACTAAGTCCTGTTTGTCAAATTTGGTTTCCCATTGTTTAAAATCACCCATATCTTAATTATTTAATGACCAGTTTCCATCTTCACCAATGTGATAATTCTCATTTAATACCTTGAAAACATCAACGTCGCCAATCATAATCATTTCTCTTAGCACCCATTCCATAATAGCCATCATTATTCCATTGGTATCAACAATGCCTAACTGAATCTGCTTAGTTATGAAATCTTTGACTAATTCTATCAGCTGTAAATCATCACAAACTTTCAAGAAAACAGCTTCTGGTTTCTTTTGAAATGTAACCAACACATCTCCTTTTATTGATTTCAGCCGATTGAGTTGTCGTGGAGGATATGTCTTTTGTTCAAGCCACTCATAATCAACAACTATAAAATTGTTGAATACACAAGCATTACTAATCGCCTTCCATTCCATTCCAGATAATGAATGAAACGTAAGTGAAAAAAACTTATTATCCTTAAGAACTCTTCTAATCTCAGAGAAAGATTTGTTAATATCATTCTCAAACTCATTAATACCCTTTGATCTCTTGTTGCTATCAGAAATTACAATTTCATCCGTATACTTAGGTTCTAATCTTAACCACGCATTCCAAATAACACTCTGCTCAAAGTAAGGTACACTATCCCCATAAGGTGGGTCAGTAAATACATAATCTACTGAATTATCAGGAAGATTCAATGATTTTGCATCATCATTTGTTATTCGAAATGTTGATGAGACCTCAGGTTTCATTAAATCTCCTGCAACTTCTGAAAGGTAGTTTTCCTTGCCCTTTATAGCCTTACTCAGACGATTCTCAAAATAATGAAGAACGTTGTTTTCTATAAAAGTCTCTCCGATATAGAACCCAGTCATCCAGGCTCCTTGAGCGAGTGCACCTCTACTTTTTATTGGTGGTACCAAACGAGAACAATTCGCAAGGTTTGCAGTAAAAGCTATCAAAAATAAATCTTTTTCTGCTCCTTCGCTAAATTTGTCAATCAATGCATATAATTTCGCATGGCAAGCAAGAGTTCGTTTGGTAAACAAATCTGCAACCGTCATATTTGGATAAGCTGATATTCTTGAGTTTTCGATTATACTCACGTTTGGATACCAGTCGGAGATTTTATATTTCTCTTCCTTCTCACAAAATTCTGTTGCAATAGATCTTGGAATATCCATAACCTCTGTTTTACGTGAAGCCGTCTTGTACGTAAACTGAATTGGTAATCCTGATTTTGTACGAAGAACAGAAATTGCAGAATACTCAATTCCGTCAATTTTCAGAGTATACCAGTCATTTACAAAGTCTTTTAACTCTTTCTTTATCGACTCCCATTCCTTCTTTACCTTTGCAATATTTACATCCTTAGAGAATAGATTCTTTGCGATAAAATTTGCAGCTGGATTCAAGTCGTTTACAATGACGTTTCTGTTTTTGAGAAACGCTTCGCAGCATAATACACCATAACCCGAAAATGGGTCGATAACTGTATCCCCCACTTCCGAATATTTGTCAATAAGAGGAGAAATACCCTCTGCAGGCTTCTTTCCCCAATATTTGTGCATAAAATATCTTGACGCCGTCTTCTCTTTCATTGTTTTCATACTTAAGTCAAACTATCTTCTATCAAATCATAAATATCAACATCCAGTATTTTGGAGATAGTTACAAATTGAGACATTGAAGGCTGTATCTTATTGATTGTCCAACGTGACATTGTAATATCAGACACCTCAAGTCGTTCGGCTAACCAATGATTAGTTACCTCTTTTTCTGCAAGGACAACTCTCAAACGATTTCGATATGATTTCTTTCCATTTGCCATACTACACATTGATAGTTTTGCACAAAGATATACATAATATGCAATATTTTAAATAGCATTGCAATATAAGAATTGTTTTTGCCTGTTTTTTATCACAGAATACAAATAATGCTATCAACTTTTACATTTCTCACGGCATCCACCTTTTCATCTATCACCACATCGACATAGAACTGAGTACTGACGATGCTCTTTATGAACAAGAATCTTACTCTCGGAGTAGAGTTAGGCATTTGCGGAAATGGCTAATGTGACAGTAGTGTGGTGGACCATATTGAAAGCCAAGTCCAGGTTTACTATTCCAGCCCTCTCTTTGATTCATCTCATTTACATCATCTCATTTACATCGCGCCCAACACTTTTAGAAAATTAAAGAAATGCGCTATATAACCGAGAAGCCGAAAACATGCTGACCCAAAGAAAAGTTTTGCACTATCTTTAAGTCAGCATAAATTTTATTTTAACCCTTTTAAAATTGGGGTGTAAAAAAAAGGTTGTAAATCTTGTAACTACTTGATTTACAACCTTTATTGCGGAGAGACAGGGATTCGAACCCCGGGTACCTCGCAGTACAACGGTTTTCAAGACCGCCGCAATCGACCACTCTGCCACCTCTCCAAAACTCCTTTATCAGAAGTGCTTTCCGTTGAAAGCGGTGCAAAGGTACGAATCATTTTTAAATCTGCAAACATTCTGATATTTTTTTCGCGAATTAATCGTATTTTTGCAGTTCATTAGTAAGAACAGAAATATGATATACCCTCAAAACTTTGAGCAAAAGATAGGATTCGACCAGATAAGACAGTTACTAAAAGATAAGTGCCTCAGTACTTTAGGTGAAGAAAGAGTTACAGACATGAACTTTTCCGAGCAACATGAAGAGGTTGAGGAGAAATTAAACCAAGTAACAGAGTTTGTCCGCATCATCCAGGAAGAGGACGGATTTCCCGATCAATTTTTCTTTGATGTCCGTCCTTCGCTAAAACGTGTGCGAATAGAAGGAATGTATTTGGACGAACAAGAATTATTTGATCTACGCCGTTCATTAGAAACCATCCGTGACATTGTACGCTTTCTGCATCGGAATGAAGATGAAGAAGGAAACAATCCCCCCTACCCCAGCCTGCAACGACTGGCAGGAGATATTGCCGTGTTCCCGCAACTGATAGGAAAAATAGACGGCATCCTTAACAAATATGGAAAAATCAAGGATAATGCCTCTACCGAATTAGCCCGCATACGTCGCGAACTTGCCAGTACGATGGGAAATATTTCCCGTTCATTAAACAGCATCCTGCGTAGTGCGCAGTCCGAAGGATACGTGGACAAAGATGTAGCTCCCACCATGCGTGACGGACGTCTGGTGATTCCAGTTGCCCCCGGACTCAAGCGAAAAATCAAAGGTATCGTACACGATGAATCCGCCAGCGGAAAAACTGTGTTTATAGAACCGGCGGAAGTGGTAGAAGCCAACAACCGCATCCGCGAACTCGAAGGTGATGAACGACGTGAGATCATTCGTATCCTTACCGAGTTCTCGAATATCCTTCGTCCATCTATTCCGGAAATTCTTCAATCATACGAATTTCTGGCAGAGATAGATTTTATCCGTGCGAAAAGTTACTTCGCCATACAGACCAATAGTCTGAAACCCGCCGTAGAGAATGAACAACTACTGGATTGGACGATGGCCGTGCATCCTTTATTACAACTTTCATTAGCCAAACATGGAAAGAAAGTCGTACCACTGGATATAGAGCTCGATCAAAAACAACGTATCCTTATTATATCCGGACCGAATGCCGGAGGTAAGTCCGTCTGTTTGAAAACAGTTGGTTTGCTGCAATATATGCTACAATGCGGTATGCTGATTCCCTTGCACGAACGTAGTCATGCCGGTATATTCAGCAGCATCTTTATCGATATTGGTGATGAGCAATCTATTGAAGATGATTTGAGTACCTACTCTTCTCACTTGACCAACATGAAAATCATGATGAAGAGCTGCAACGAACGGAGCCTCATCCTGATTGACGAGTTCGGTGGAGGTACAGAGCCGCAAATCGGAGGTGCTATTGCCGAAGCCGTACTGAAACGTTTCAACCAGAAAGGAACATTCGGAGTCATCACTACCCACTACCAGAATCTGAAACATTTTGCTGAAGATCATGAAGGAGTAGTGAACGGAGCCATGCTTTACGACCGTCATCTCATGCAAGCACTTTTCCAATTACAAATCGGAAATCCGGGAAGTTCGTTTGCCGTAGAAATTGCACGAAAAATCGGACTACCGGAAGATGTCATCGCAGATGCTTCGGAAATCGTAGGAAGCGAATATATCAATGCAGACAAATACCTTCAGGACATTGTGCGTGACAAGCGTTACTGGGAAGGAAAACGTCAAACCATCCGTCAACGGGAAAAGCACATGGAAGAAACCATTGCCCGTTACCAGACAGAAATGGAAGAATTGCAAAAATCCCGGAAAGAGATTATCCGGCAAGCAAAAGAAGAAGCGGAACGCATGCTTCAGGAATCCAATGCCCGCATTGAAAATACGATTCGTACAATAAAGGAAGCGCAAGCCGAAAAGGAAAAGACACGCCAGGCACGTCAGGAACTAACAGACTTCCGTACTTCTCTGGATGCACTGGCATCTAAAGAGCATGAAGAGAAGATTGCAAAAAAAATGGAGAAACTAAAGGAGAAGCAAGAACGGAAGAAAAACAAGAAGAGCGAACCGAAAGCTGCAGTCTCTTCTCCATCAAGTGCCCCTAAAATAGTGCCGATTGCAGTAGGAGAAAATGTAAAAATCAAAGGACAGACAAGCATCGGCCAAGTGATGGAAATCAGTGGTAAAAATGCGACTGTTGCTTTTGGAAGCATAAAAACGACCGTAAAAATAGACCGTCTGGAACGTACCAATCATACGCCCAAGACGGAAGGAATCGCCAAAAGCACCTTTGTCAGCAGCCAGACACACGATCAGATGTACGAAAAGAAGCTTAGCTTCAAACAGGACATTGATGTACGTGGAATGCGTGGAGACGAAGCTCTGCAAGCAGTCACCTATTTTATCGATGACGCCATATTAGTCGGTATGGACCGTGTACGTATCCTTCACGGCACAGGAACGGGAATACTTCGTACACTTATCCGCCAATATCTAGCTACCGTACCGGGAGTCAGCCACTATTCCGACGAACATGTACAGTTTGGCGGTGCCGGAATCACAGTAGTCGATTTTGACTAACATGTAAACAAAACGTTCAAAGAACTTGTTCTCATTTAGAAAACCACTACCTTTGTTACAGTGGTTTTCTAAAACGAGAATAAAGCATGAAGAATAATCTGTTAAGCGAAAAGCTTATTTATACAGGAGAAAGTCTTACTCCTACCCATTTACATCTTTGTACTTACAATGCTACCGAGATGCAGGAAAGTTCTAGTGATACTTTTCAAGCCATCAAAGGTACGCTGAACAACGATCAAATCAACTGGCTACAGATACACGGAATGAAAAACACAGAAACTATCCGGGAAATTTGCAGCCATTTCGAAATAGACTTCCTTGTCTTACAAGATATATTGAATGCGAATCATCCGACTAAGATAGAAGAACATGATAAATACATTGTCCTGATCTTAAAGATATTCTATCCGAACGAACATAAAGAAGAAAATGAACTGGACGAACTGCTCCAACAGCAAGTCTGCCTTATCATAGGAAATAATTATGTACTGACTTTCCTCGAAAAAGAAACTGATTTCTTTGATGATGTCAGTTCTGCCTTGCGTAATGATGTTCTGAAGATACGCAGCCGTCAAACAGATTATCTACTTAGCGTACTGCTCAACAGCGTGATGGGAAACTACATTTCAACCATCTCTTCCATCGATGACGCACTCGAAGATTTGGAAGAAGAATTGCTAACCATCACCAGCGGAGACGACATCGGTATCCAGATTCAAGCATTACGACGCCAATATATGCTAATGAAAAAAGCAATCCTCCCCTTAAAAGAACAATATATAAAGCTATTGCGAGCAGAAAACCTGCTCATCCATAAAGTGAACCGCGCCTTTTTTAATGATGTAAACGACCACTTGCAATTTGTATTACAAACCATCGAAATCTGCCGGGAAACCCTTTCTTCATTAGTCGATCTATACATCTCCAACAATGACTTACGAATGAACGATATCATGAAGAGGCTGACCATCGTATCCACTATTTTCATCCCTTTGACATTTCTGGTCGGAGTATGGGGAATGAATTACAAATGGATGCCGGAACTGGAATGGCAGTACGGGTATTTATTTGCCTGGATTATAATGGCAATTATCGGTATTATTGTATATTTGTACTTCAGAAAAAAGAAATGGTATTAACAAAAACACATCATTAGTCATGAAATCAATTAAAGAGCTATACAGAATAGGTACAGGACCTTCCAGTAGCCACACAATGGGACCACGCAAAGCTGCCGAAATGTTTCTGGAACGTCATCCGGATGCCGCATCTTTTAAAGTAACCCTTTACGGCAGTTTAGCAGCTACAGGCAAAGGACACATGACGGATGTAGCTATTATAGACACTTTACAACCCATCGCTCCGGTAGAAATTGTATGGCAGCCCAAAGTCTTCCTACCGTTCCATCCCAACGGAATGACATTTGCAGCTCTGGACAGTAATGATAAAGTGCAGGAAAACTGGACTGTTTACAGTATTGGCGGCGGTGCACTAGCAGAAAATAATGATAATCCGACCATCGAAAGTCCGGATGTATATGACATGGAAAACATGACCGAAATACTTCAATGGTGTGAAGATACCGGAAAAAGTTATTGGGAATACGTGAAGGAATGTGAGGAAGAAGATATATGGGATTATCTGGCTGAAGTGTGGGCCACCATGAAAGATGCCATTCACCGTGGACTGGAAGCGGAAGGAGTACTTCCCGGCCCACTAAACCTTAGACGAAAAGCTTCTACCTATTATATACGTGCTACCGGATATAAACAATCCCTCCAATCAAGAGGACTTGTTTTTTCTTATGCTTTGGCAGTAAGTGAAGAAAATGCTTCCGGTGGAAAAATAGTCACTGCCCCTACCTGTGGTTCCTGTGGAGTCATGCCTGCCGTCCTTTATCATCTTCAAAAAAGTCGTGACTTTAGCGATATGCGCATTTTGCGTGCGCTAGCCACTGCCGGTTTGTTTGGTAATATAGTCAAATTCAACGCATCCATTTCCGGAGCAGAAGTAGGTTGCCAAGGAGAAGTCGGTGTTGCCTGCGCAATGGCTTCGGCTGCCGCCAATCAATTGTTCGGAGGCAGTCCTGCACAAATTGAGTATGCAGCAGAAATGGGTTTGGAACACCATCTGGGAATGACTTGCGACCCCGTATGCGGATTGGTACAAATTCCCTGCATCGAACGAAATGCATACGCTGCTGCACGTGCGCTGGATGCTAATCTTTATTCAGCTTTCACCGATGGTATGCACCGTGTCTCTTTCGACAAAGTAGTACAAGTAATGAAACAAACCGGACACGACCTTCCATCACTTTACAAAGAAACAAGTGAAGGAGGATTAGCCAAGGATTACAAACAAATGTAGTTATAAAATCAAAACGGACTATTCTTTCTATAGAAATAGTCCGTTTTGATTTTTATGATTAAAAGCTATTCAGTTGGCGGCCAATTCGTATCATCTCCATTACTGATATCCTTCTCATGTATCAATCCACCTTCCTGTGTGAAATAAAGCGAGTAACGTTGGCTACCTTGTTTCACCTGAATCACTGATTCCATCGGGTTTTGTGGAAATGTCAATACATATACATCTGTCACTACCCACGCGTTATATTTAGAATCTATAAAAGCCGTATAAACAGCCGGTACTAGCTGATCAATGCTATTCAATTCATTTTCCGTCATCACCCAGTTGGCATTAGCATCAAACCAGACATCCAGTTCATCACCGGTCACCCAACAGTCAGCTACATAATAGGCACCTTTCATCTCCCATTCTACATTCTGGGCAGCCGGATATACCTGCTTTAAAGCTTCTGTAATATTACTGGGCGGAATAAAAGTATCATCATCGTCATTATCACATGCGCCAAACGAAAGAGCAGTCATCATCAATACCACTGCCCAAGCGCTAAACTTAAATCTCCACATAGCTATCTTCTTGTTTAGGTCTATTTATCACAAATCTTTAGTTAATCATCAGCCTTGATAAACTTTCCCTTCTTATCAAATTTGAAAGAAAGTCCGGTAGACAATTCTATTTCATATCCTTTGCGGTCACGTTCGACTTTGATCACTCCTTCGTTCACAAAATTATGAGACTTCAAATAATTGACAGCAAATCCCGGAATAATACTAACAGGAACAATCTGTCCTTTCTTTGCACTTACCTCTTCCCAGTTGCCCTTACTGTCAAAATCAATTTCCGTGCCATCCATCAATACCACTTCATACTTGGTAGACTCCATCATATCTTTATCAATCTTGATATGAGCAATCTGTGGTTTTGCAAAATTACCATTAATAAAATTACGTGCCGGAAGCGGTAACTGATTCATGTCTTTGGTTATCACATCTTTTGCAAATGAAAACTGTACGGCTACAATAGCCAACACAAGTAAAGATAGAATTTTCTTCATAATCGTTATTCTTTTAGCGTTAATACTATACTTTCGTTTCATACAGCAAATAACGATACAGATTCTGGAAAGATTTAGGAATCATGCAAGTTTGCTCTTTTTTTTGTATTCTTTAACCATCTAAAAAAATAATATACCAACGATCCTCACAGACAGTTGGTATATTTCACATATAGATACATATCAGTTTTTAAACCAATATGAGGGCTAAGTTAGAAATATACCGCTGTACGATTTCTAACCTGCAAAATGTAGGGATTTCATGAGTTTATCATGAATCTAGGGACCTACATATTCTTTTATAATTATAGTTTGTGATTCATTTTAAATATCAACGATCTTCACAGACAGTTGATATAGTGGGAAATTCACATCGGCTTTAACCTCCGATGTCGGGCGTAGATTAGAAATGTACCGTCGTACGATTTCCAATCCACAATGTAGGAGAATCATGCTTTTTACAACATGAAGCTAGGGACCTACATTTTTTTCATCTCACATACAAAACACTCACGTGTTTATTACATCTCAACATATTCAACATTTATTATATACCCAATTTATTTTTGTTCATTATATTATTTATTCTATCCACTTACTATCTTCAGTATGATATTTCATCACTCCTACCCATTTTATCATACAAGCCTCGATAAAATTATAAAGAGACATTTTACCCATTAAAGAAAGCTCTTGTAGCCTGAACAAATCGTTTTATCATACATATTATATTAGCACTAGCTAACTAATATTCTATTGGAAGATATTATTTTAATGCCAATCTATATACATCTACTACTTGTTTTGCTATCACATCCCAATTATATAAACTCATATCGTACTCTATCCGACACAGACCTTGTCCCATCTGCTTTTCCAGTTTTTTTTGTAGTTGCCCTACATCCCCTATTTTGAAATAACATGGATAAGGCAGTCCTACTTCCATATTTGCTGGAATATTGCTTACAATAACTGGCAATTTATAGCTCATCGCTTCCAATAATGCGATAGGCAACCCTTCATGTGAAGACGGAAGAACAAAACAACATGCATTAGTAAGTAAAGAATGTAATTTTCGTCCTTTTATGAAACCGGTTAATACAACTCCACATTCTCTCGACATTTTTTTTAAACTGCGTGAGTAATCATCCTCAAAATCCGTATCTCCTGCCAATACCAGTTTATAGTCATTTGCTCCTATTCCAGCAAAAGCTTCTACTAAGTGATGAAGTTTTTTTTCAGGGACAAACCGGCACATACTTAAAATATACTTCCCTCTCTCAATCCCCAATTCATTAAAATACTCAGGAAAATCACAAACCTCAGGTTCCGGAACTCCATTGTAAATCAAATGACAGTCTTTTCTACCATATTTTCTCACTAAAAGATCATTAATGACTTCAGATATAACAATTACTTCATTAGCAAAAATCGTTCCCACACGCTCCCCTAATTTCAGCATTGTTTTAGCAAAAAAGCCCCATTTGTCACGATCATAATCGGGACCATGGTGAGTAAACACAACCTTTATTCCTAATAATCTAGCTATAGGTACAAGTAAAGCTGGACCAATAGCATGAATATGAACAATATCAGCATTTTGGGATTTAGCCTTAAGAATAGCTTTAAAAGTGTGTACGATTGCTTCAAAGGATTTCTTCTTAGGAGTTTCTATATCAATCAACCTCACATTTTTGTATTCAGTCATGGTATCTTTCACATAACATTTTCGACGTATTATCGTTATATCAAAGCCCATTTCAGCAATTCGAGGAAATAACTCTTGGCAATGCGTTTCAACGCCGCCCAAAACATCAGGGATACCGCGAGTTCCGATAACGAAGATCTTCATTAAATTAGTATAAAATATATGTATTCTATAATCAAAAAACGTCCCGCAAATCTCCTTGGGAAGGGTCTTGTCCCACGTTATACCAACATTTGTCCAAACAAGCAGTTTTTCCCTGCAAACTCCGTAATTTATTTTTTAAAGCCCATTTCAGCGGATACTTTATATATTTATGCATCACAGGTGAAGCCGTTCCTACCATCCAGCAGTTTTTAGGGCAACGGCGTACCATTTGGCGTACTTGTTCTGCTTGTTCCCCTTCCCATATTTCTTTGAAATTGGGAGTCTCACGAATATTCCCCATACTCTTTTTCCAATACTTCTTTTCTAAACCATTACAAGGATAAATATCACCATAGGGCTCTACAAAAAAGTTCATTTCGCCAGCTTGACAGGGCAACATACGCCGTGAACCTTCTATATAATTGATTAGTCCCATGTTGAAAAAAGCCCGCATCCATGATTTAGGATGTTTTTCTTTAAGTTGCAGATTTATCAGTTTTTCAAAATTGCCACAAACCTCCTCCTTATTAGTTATTACATTATCATCTTTGTGAAAATAATAAGAGTTATGAAAAGCAGCTGTGGCAAATTCCATACCCAAAGATCGGGATAGTTGATAAAGAGAAAGCATATCTTTAGAGTTGTTGTTGGAAACAGTACAACCGAAACCTATATCTTTCACGCCCATATCTTTTAATGTAAGCAAAGTCCGAAGTCCTTTGTCGAAACCTCCCGCATGTCCTCTAAGCTCATCATTTTTACAACTAAGCCCTTCGATAGAAATGCGGATACCAATATTAGGAAATTTCTTAGCCAGGGCTATTACCCGTTCCTCATACCAACCAGAAGTCGATATAACCACGCGAGGAGATTTTGTGAAACACACTTCTACTATTTGATCCAGATCTTCACGAATGAACGGTTCGCCACCGGTTAGATTGATGAACTTTACAGAAGGTAACAATTTGATTTCTTCGGGAGTTATTTCCTTCCTTTTATCAGTCGGATGTTCCCATATATTACACATTTTACAACGCATCGGACAACGATAAGTTGTGATGATGCACATATCCGTAGGTTGAAGAATATTAATTGACATTATTTATATAATTAAAGAAATAGTAATATTCTATAGTCCAAAACATTGATGTATAAATGGACTTTCTATTTTTCGAATCATCTTTGATATTAAAACAGGCATGTAAAGAGCTAACAATATACTTAACACATATAAAGGCCAGTATAATAATTCGTTATCCAATTTTACATATAGAAATCTTATTCCCATCTGAAAAAATAGACCCATTAAAAAAATCTGAAAGGTATAATCCCTGAAACTTGAAAAGAGACGGGTCCGATAATGGGATAAGAGTAAACATAAAGCAACAGAGAAAGCTATCCCTGTAAAGGTTAAGAAAATGGCAGGAAGTACAAGTATATTAAAAAGGACAAAAAACATAAGAGAAACTACAAAAAAGCATTTTGTATCGGTATATTTATAGGCATCAAACTTAAAAAAGAGTAGCCCCGAATAAAAATAAACCAAATAATAAGCTACTTGCGAAAAACAAAGAATCTCTATATCTTTAGGAAAAAACAGGTTCAATAATAATGCAGTTATCCACACACCTACTATACATTTATTCCACTGCAATGACCATTTAAAAACAGGATAAAAAAGAAATATTATAAAAAGAGTTACTATAAACCACATTTCCCCTAAAGGATTTGAAGCTGGATAAAGAACACTATTGATTATTTGTTTGAAAGACAGTTCGACTGGTCTTCTCATCAACGGATTAAATATATACTTCAGAGCAAAAGTAGCTAATGTGAAAAAGATGAAAGGAGCCAATAACCTCTTTGCCTTATCCCTGATAGTAACCCCGTATTTTTTACCTTTCTTGATTTTTGTATAATAAAATAAACCTCCTGATATAAACATAAATAAAGGCATATGAAAGCCGTAAATAATCCGTTCAACTTCTGTACTAACAGGAGTTGCCGGATTCTCGAATATATTGGTTAGCGTGACATGTCCTATGACTACTAAGAGCATACTCCAGCCCTGCAAAATTGATATCCAATATATTTTAGCTTCTTTTCCTACATTCATTGCTGATAAAGCTCTAATAATTCATTGTAATGTTTCTCAGATGAATAACGTATCTGAGAACTTTTTGCAAGTTGTTTATAATCTACATTTAATATAAACATCTTTTCGATTTTATTCTTCAAATCCATAATATTGCGACTTTCAAAACACATTCCATTTACCCCTTCTTTTATTAATTCAGGGATACCACCAATATTAGCTCCTAAAACTGGAGTACCCAGACATTGAGCTTCAATCATACTTAGAGGATTATTTTCATACCACTCTGATGGAACTACACTAAAACGTGCTTTACCCACTATTTCTTTTATTTCAGGCCATTCTTTATAACCTGTAAATTCAATATTTGCCCCTTTTGCTTTTTCTTTTAAAATATCTGCCAGTGGACCACTACCTATAATTTTCAAATGATAAGGAAGAGTTCGGGCAGCCTCTATCAATGTTTCGATTCCTTTCTCAAAAGATAACCTTCCTATGAAGCAATAGTAGTCTTCTTTATCATAAGAGTCTCTCCTAGTCCTTTCAATATCAATAAAATTACAAAGAGTATACATCTTTTTTCTATCGAATCCACCTTGAGCCATTTTATTGTACATAAATTGGCTTGGACAAATAAATACATCCGTGTAGCCTTCCAACTTTTTACGACTCCATTTCATCCCCTCTTTATATGCAAGCATACTTGCCAAATTGGAATTCTTCATGCATTTATATTCCAAAACTTTATGTTTATCAACAAAGCACTCCTCACAAACTTCATTTCCATTGCGGAGACAATCATACCTAGGACAAAGCAATTTATAATCATGCAATGTCCAAATAACTTTAGTTCTTCGTTTATGAGCCAAACGGGCTATCACTGGTGATAGTTGTGTATGAATATTATTCAAGTGTACCACATCTGGCTTGAAATCATTGAGTAAAAAATTAAACTTCCTCTTCACCTCACCCAAACCGAACATACGCATAAAAGTTTCGAGCATACCTACTCCGGGAGTAAACTTTATTTCATTAGGAAAATACCGTTTCCACTCAGTCTCAATATTCTCCGGATAATCCATAGCAAACACTGCCACATCGTGTCCATGGGTCTTAAGCAGTTGTTCAAGATTAAGCATATATATGCAATCACCACCGCGACGATAGTAAAACTTATTCGCTAACAAAATTTTCATAATAGCTAATAAAGCAAAAGTTACTAGTTAATACATAGTTCATCTTAGAGTAATAAACATAGTTGAAGAATTATTTTTGTCCAAATATTTCCAAGAAGAGTTTAGCAGAATGTGTGTTTGTAAAATATTCTCTATACTTTATACAATTTCCTACATATTCTTCATTTTTGTCCACAAGTAACTTCATATCCATTTCATTCCAATTATCCTTAGCGATACCTAAATCATAGTTTATAATGTAATCCGAAGAAGCTGGTTTCAAATTGGTTAGGATGGGGGTACCAGATATAATAGCCTCAGGAATTGAAACCATATTTAAGTCTTTTCGAGTATTCACCAAAAAAGCCAATGACTCTCGGATATATTCATTCAACTTACTTTGCGACAAGAAACCAACAAACTCAATACAATTTTGCAATCCCAAATCATCAACAAGATGTTTTAAATTTGTTTCTTCTTCTCCTCTCCCAGCAATCAACAACTTGATATCCTCATAATTTCTCATTTGATGAAACTTTGCAAAAATATGAATAATACTATCCACATTTTTACGCAGGATTAGTTGTGAAGAACTGATAACTTGGCGCTTCTTTTTTGTAAATAACACAAATTTATCAATGTCAATGCCATGATCTACAATGATACTCGAAACACGAGGCATATAATGACTTACAAAGTCATATGCCATCCGAGAACGAGGTATTACAGCCATGATCTTCCGCATAAAGAATCGAGCAATAATGTTATACCATATCTTGGATGGGATCTGATATAACTTATTTTGATGTATAGTGAGCTCCTGCCAAATCAATGTCTTCTTTGGGCACATCATTGCTGCATAAAGTGACTGAAATTGAAATACCTCACTAGAAATAATCATATCAAATTCTTTATGACATTCTTTGAGATATCGTTTCATCGTTTTACTATATGGTAATACAGATGGTTTACACAATTTTGTATAATCAGATGAAAAGAATCTCACATCAAAATCATAATCTTCTTCTCTTATAGGACGATATTCGTTTGCAGCTGCTAAAGTAACTTGATGTCCCAACTTTACAAATCCCATACATACCCCATATATCATTGTATCTTTTATTGTTTTCACTTGGGGAATATCCGTCTCTGCAGTAAAAAGAATACTGTTTAAAATAAGAATTTTCATTATTATTAAATCAAAAGATTCATTCTCACAATTATATCAACACTCAAAAGATCAATCAAGATTTATTATATAAATGTTTATATCCAGTTATTAATGTATCAGTTGAATATAATTTCTCATAATAACCGCTATCTCCTATATGGCTTGTTTCATTCAATTTCACTCTGATTTTCTCACTCAAATCATATATATTTCCAGACTGGAAAACAGATGTTTGCAAACTTATATTATCAATAAAAAAAGGAATATCCGATACTAACAACTTTTTTTTAAAATAATACGCTAATGATAAAACTCCTGACATAGTAGCCGAACGATAAGGATAGACTACTATCGCTGCATTTTCATATAAATACTTCAATTCATTATCTTCTATAAATCTATTTATTCTAATTTCGCCTTTTTGAATATTTGTATCAAAATATTGAATACCTTTTCCAGCCACAACCAAAAAAGAATTTTTATTTCTCAGAAGCCTATATGCATTCAATAGTAAATCTACTCCTTTATATTTATCCACAGAACCAAAAAAAAGAATATAATTTGTAATTCCATTCAGTTCTCTTACCACTCTCTCACCACTCACTATTTGTGATGTAACAAGCGTTGGAAAACAAGTTAAATTTACTTTCTTACTAGGATATCTATCTTTAAGAGCTATATATTGTGTTCGAGAAGAAGTCGTTAGATTAGGAATTATCTTCATATTTATTTTTGTACTCCAATTTATATAACAACTTATCAAACGTCCAGCTAAACTTTTACGTTCTCCCTCATGAGGCCACAAATCATGAACTGTATAATACACACTATTATTTCCTCTCAATTTTAAATAGATAAATAAAGTCAATGTAAAATCTATTGTTAAAAAATGAATACATTCAATATGATTATCCCTTATCGTTTTATTTATATTAGAGATTAATTTAGACGGCCAAATTTTAAAAAGAAGTTTTTCTAAAATACAATTAGCTGGCGCTTCTATACATATAGTTTTCTTCTTTGCTTTTTCACAGAGTAAAGGTTCATATTTAAATTTTCCTCTTGATACAACAACAGCATAAATCTCAAACTCATTACTCTCCGATAATCTATTTATAATAGATGATGCGAAAGAAAGCATGCCTGGCGCATACTCTGAAGCTATTAATAGTACTTTCTTCATTTGGGCCTACAACGTTTTAATTCTCGAATAATACAACATCATAAACAACAGAAATAATAGTAAGATTTCACATGATCCAATAGTGGATGCAATACCTCCCATAAGGATAATAAATAGAGCGATGATACGGCTATAATAGTTCCTTTTACTATCTATAATTATTCCATATATATAATGAACAAACAATAACCATAAGATGTAAAATATAAAATAACTATATCCAAAATTTATATATAAATCATTACTCAAAGTAGTATAAATTCCTCCTCCATCAAAATCATATCCCACCAATTCCTTTAGTTTATAATCAAAAGCAAGAGGCTTATCTGACCATAAAAAACGAGGTATTATTTTTACTAATCCCACATAATATTCCTCACCAAAAAAAATATTTTCTGTCCCGACAGAATTCATTATAGGAATAGAGTTAGCCTGATAAAGCAGAATGGGATATGAGAAAAACACAGCAATTTGAGATGCTATAAGAGTTAAATCACCTCCTCTAATCCCCTGTAATGTTCCAGCAGCCAATGGAATTGCCAAATAGTATGCAATGTATTCATACCACTTAAATCCTCTCTTCTTAAAATGAAAAAACAAAAGAAATAATGTAGCACCTACTAGAACTCCTCCCTTATTGCCCGTTGTTAAAAATAAAAAAGCTCCTAAACAAAAAGAATAAAAGGCTATAGATCTATAAAAGTTCCATGATTTTTGAAGAAAAAGAACAAGCATAACAATTTGTATTCCCAACATAGGAATATCTCGAACAATTCCAAGCCCTATCTCACTAGTTCTTCTTAAATCTTCAATGTCGTTACCTTTCAGTAAATTTGTTAAAACTCCAGACATCATCCCCGCACAAAAAAGAAACAATGCGAAGCAACAAATTATAATCTTTCTCTTTCTATTCAACTTTATAGAAAAAGATGGAATATCTAAAGTCGTTTGTATCAACATTTGTTTTCGAAAAGCATACAAAAACAAAAGATTTATTACTGTTGCTGTAAATGTTGTGTATTGCAAATTTTCAGGTATATCAGGATAAAAAAGTAAAAATGGAACAATGTCATTAAATACAAAATTCAGATAAATAATAATATATGGAGAAAAAATATATAATGTCTTTGACTTAGAATATTTAAAAAGTAGATAGACAATAATGATTATATACGAATATAATAATAATTCCATATGTTGATGTGCAAAAATGACATGTAGTATTTAGAAATCTACCTTCAAATATTTTTCTCTTAAATAATAGTTAGTATTCTTTTTGTTACTGGACATAATCTTTTTAAGATTTAGTTAACAGAAACAAAGGTCAACACTTTTTCATAGATGCCTATATTTCTTTTGGGGACATTAACATACCACAGCTTGATTCTTTCAATAAATCTAAAGAATAGTTCTGTAAGTCCAACAATCTATCATTTATAGTATTCCAATCTATATTATTTACATCAAAGTCTTTATTATTACAATCATATAGAGCTTTTTGTAGTCCAAACATCGCCAGCAGAGACTCTATCCTAGCTAGCCCCCTCTCTTTATTAGCTATAACGATAAAAGGTTTGTTAAATATTATAGCAAACACACAAGCATGAAAAGAATCTGTAACCACCATACGCGCATCCATAAATCCACGCAACCATTGTTCTACTGGTGGCTGAATACGCTCTGCCAAAGGAGCATTTTGAACCTCCACACGTGAATTGACATGGAAAGGAATCAACCCCATATCATCTGCCAGTTTTGATATTAAATTGATTTTGGATTTCTTTTCATCCAAAATATAGCACAATAGCGAACCTTTACTTTTTGTAACATTAGCTTTTTCCACCAAATACATGTAATCTTTAGTACTCAACAACATAGTGGGATCCAACACATGATTAGCTTTCACTCCAAAATGCTTGTGACATAATCCTATACCAGATTCTTCACGTACACTTATAAGATCAAATTTTCGTAGCAATTCTCCACATAGCCTTGTTTGTTTCTTTGTGTATTCCCACTTACTCGTTCCAAAAGAGGCAGCATAAGCAATCCGTTTAATATCCCAATCTTTTGCAAAATCCAAATAAGCATTTTCTATTTTACCAGGATAAAACATAGGACGCCATACTTGATCACTGCCTACAACAAAAGCATCAAAATCATCTTCCTTCAATACAAACAAATCCTCCACCTTCAAACGATGAATATATTTATCAATAAACAACTCTGTGTTTTGACTAACAATCGGATAAGTACGATTATAATATGATTCAAAAAAAACTCGACCACCTCTACCCAATATATATTTCTGTATTATCCGCTTAGGATAAGAGTAAGGCCATTTCCAAATAGGTAGCAAAAGGCGATGCCTCTTATTTAGCACTACTACCTCATGCCCCATCCTTTCCAACACCGTTTGCAAAGCATACGCTTGGAGTATTCCTCCATAATTAGTATGCAGTTGGAGTGTTAATATTCCAATTTTCACACGTACTCCTCCTTTATTGATTTTATTATTTTACGAATTGCATTATTCTCAAACTTGCAATGTAATGTTTAAGTTAATTTCATTTTTGTATTCAAAAACTTGAATATACTATCAGGCGCACCTCCCTATAATAAGGGATGATAATTTATTAACTATTGCCATAGTACCACCTCTATTTTCGAGCAATAATATTTACAAAAATACTATTATTCCTCATATAAAGACCCACAAAGAGAACTGTCTTAACTATCTATCAAATCATCTTTAAGTCAATCAATACTCGTTTCGTAAAAGTTGTACGTCCCTTGACATTCATAAAAAGATCATTAAAAAAAAGATCATCAGTCTGAAACTCTAAGACTTTGGTATAATCAAAATATGGGACATTATATTCACTAAATTCACGAATAAAAGAATCAATGTATATCTCTCTAAATCGCTCTGTAAAATAAGTAGATAACTTTTTAGACACAGGAGGCATAATAAATACAGGCTTATAGCCTCTCTCGATAATATAATCCAATATCATTTTCATTAATTGCACAGATTGTCTTCTCGCTTTTTGAAGTTCTAAAGATAAAGGTGCTTCTAAATCTTTAATATTAAATTCTGACTTCCAATTGTCCATCCATAACTTCGCTGTAATTGCATCAACACGATTAGTAAGATCAGAATCATACAATATTCTCTTGTCTGGTTTTACATCTCGCAACAAAAATCTCACTGCCAGCCAATTAAACAAAAGTGGATATTTATACCAATAGCGAACATGTTTAAATTGTGGTAAATATTTAGCTTGTAAATAATCCAAAACACTATAGAATTTCACCATATAAGACTTATCCTTATATATTGAAGGAATAAGATAGGCACTAACAGAAGAAAAAGGAACAATAGGAATTAAAACCGTAGCACCTTCTTTCATAAAACTATGATAAAAACGTAACAATTGGTAATCCATATCTAATCCTTGATTACCAGTAGACCAGTTTGCACCCAATATCAATTTATCATAATCAAACGCAAAACGGGCGGGATTACTACCAACATTAACTATCTCAATATTGCGTGTTAAGTTCTTACGATATCCCTGATTTGAAATAAACTGATGCGTAAAAACAAATTGATTTTTCCACCAATTGGTCTTTTTCAATAGCCAATTTAAATACAGAAAAAAGACAATCAATACATAAAAAACGAATAAAGTAACAACTACCCAAGTAGAGATAAAGATCGCAAATACAAAGCTTAACAAAGCAATTAATATTACCGTCTTTTCTTTTTTTCCAATTTGAATTTTCATAATTTAAAATCCTGCACAATTTGATGATTCTGGATGATAACGATAATTCTCATTAAGAGCATCTATCAACCTCATATCTTCATTTGAAATATTAAATGTAAACACTCTCTTAATTTCTTCGATATGTTTAGGATTGAACGAACGAAAAAGCGGAGCTATATTAGATTGCAAATGCCAGCGAAGTACCAAAAGAACTAATGACACTGAATATTTACGAGATAAATCAATTAGTGTTTTGTTATATTTCATTTTATCAATCATGTTAGCCAATGAAGAACATGCTTGAAGAGCAATTTTATGTTTTTCTGAATAATCCCGTAATTGCAAACATGAGTTAAAAGGATGTATCTCAGTTTGTATAACATGAGGAACAATGGTAGCACCATACATTCGAAGACGTTCAATATGAAATATCTTAGCATTAGCAATACCAATAGAACGTACTTTGCCCTTCTTATATGCGTCCTCCAACTGAAGCCAGTTTTCTTCAAAATGATTTTGCACAGGCCAATGAAATAGCATACAATCAAGATAATCAGTTTTCATTGTTTTCAAACTATCATCCACACATTTATTCATATTCCCGACATACTGCTGATGATTATCAATTTTTGAAGTAATAAAGACTTCCTTTCGTGATATTCCCTCCGCAGCAAAACGCCTCAAAACGTAACCTATTGTACTTTCACTTTTACCATACGCATGTGATGAATCAAAGGCAACAATACCATTTCTAACAGAAGTTCGAAGAATATCATAAAAAAAATCTATTGAATAATTTGTCCATTGATCACAATGAGGAACCCCCTGTATGAGACGAGGCATTTCTACTCCATTGGACAGCACAATAGTCTTATCAATTTCCATTTTTACAAATCTTGTTTTTAGCAATTTTCAGCAATTTCCCCCTTGTATTTTGGTCAATTCCTAAATAGAAAATTAAAATAATTTCAATAGAAACACTTATCAAATAATATAAAAAGAAATATCCTAACCCACTTGAAGCAAGAGAATGTATTATATATACTGGGATAACACTCAAAACAGAAATATACAAACTCTTTCCATATACATATTTATAATGTATAATCTGTGAAAACGGTTTAAATTGACGACTTAAAACGTAAATCTCGGCAACATTACACAAAATCCCATCTATAAGAAGTACATAGAACGTATAAGAGGCAGGCAATCCACAATGAAGACCTATCCATGCAATTGGTAATGGAGTAAGACCAAAGAAAATTGCCCAAATATTTATTGTTTTAATATTACCAGTAGAATGAAGGCCTTGAACTACTGGACGTGCTAATGATCTAATTATCAAATAAATCAAAATAATTTTCGTAAAAAGTTCTGTATCTTCAGGTACTTCCTCTAACCATAATCCAAGAATATAGTCCAAACGAAACAAGAGTGGAAGAATTAATATTAAAAGTAGATAGAAAGAATAGAGGGCAGAATCATTTATTAGTTTTACCATCTTCTTGTATTCTTCCTGAGCAAAGTATTTAGTAATTTGTGGTACAACTGCAGTCATGAAGTTTCCTGTAAATTGCGAGAATGCCCCTTGTACTTGATAACTTATTGCACGTGCTGCATTTACCATTGGGCCAAAGTATATATTTAAAAGAATATTCAGACCTTGACCTTGTGTTACCACAGAAAGACTTCCAACTACATCCCAACCAGAAAAAGAGAAAATTTCTTTATATATCGATTTATCTTTCACCAACTTCCACTTAGATTCATCATACTTCTTCATACAATAAATTCTATATATGATCAAAATAAGCAACTGAATAAAAAGAAGAATTATACTATAAGTGATGAGTGCATCAGACGTATCTACCCACAATAAAAAAACTACCATAAGTAACTTCAACGATACCTCTAAAATACTCACATAAGCGTAAACATTCATATTCTCATGGGCTATAATAGAAGCATTATATGGTGTCTGAGTTATTTGCATTATAAAAGTGATAATAGATGCTTGATATACTATGTTCACAGCCAATAACCGATTTGCAGGAAATTGAATATACGTATTCAAAAACCAAAGCCCCACAGTTTCAGCTAAGACAAAACAAATAAGAGCAATTAGTATATGACAAACTAATGAAACATTGAATACCTGATTCATCTTCTCAACATTATTGCGTCCTAATTCATAGGCGATAAAGCGTGAAGTTCCTGATGACATCGATCCATTTATAAAAGCTAACATAGCTACTACCCCACCGACTACATTATATAATCCATAATCAGATACGCCCAACACTTGAAGAGCAACTCTTGATGTATAGAGCGCAACCCCCATAGTCAAGAGCATCCTAAAATACAAAAAAAGAGTATTCTTCGCTATCCGCTTATTATTTACAGAAATTTCTGTCATCATTCTTCGTTATTCACTTCAAACATTTCACAAAAATCAAGATTACCTATGTCAAGAATTGTTGCCCCCCATGCAAGACCTACACCAAAACCAGCAAGAAGAAGTTTCTTTTTTCCAGAAATAAGAAGAGAACCTAAATTGTGGACGATATTTACAGGAATGGTCACTCCGCTTGAGTTTCCATAGTTTTCAACGATATTGCTTGGCATCCTATCACGAGGTACATTTATTTTATCTGCTAACTTCTGAATCATGAAACGGTTTGGTTGATGAACCATATAATAATCAATTTCTGACTTTGATGTTCCTGCAGCATCGAGAACATGATGAATCATTTTAGGAACGTTGAGTTGGATCAGGTTAAAAATTTGGCTGCCATCTTCTACCATGTCATTACGAGAGCGACGATTGCCATCCTTATCTTCTTCAAGTATAGCAGATTGACTGGTAGAAGGTTCGCGCCAACCACCTGCAGGAATATTTACGGACATAGCACGACCACCATCTACGTTATAGTTACAAAGAATATCACATGGAGCATCACTCTTCTCCACAATAGTGATGGAACATGCATCACCTAACATAGGACTAATCTGACGATCATAGCGAGAAACCTTACGACTAAGAATATCTGCATTAAACAAAACGACCTTGTTAATATTCTGCTGTTCAAGTAACATAAAGGCTTGTATGAGCCCTAGAATATATCCGGCGCACCCTTGTACAATGTCCATACATAATACATCCACTCCCAAGCCAAGACGCCCTTGAATCAGGTTACAAGTTGGTGGAAGAAAGTAATCCTGACTCTGAGTAACAAGAATCATAGCATCAATATCCTTTTTACATAACTTTCCTGTAGCAAAAAGATACTCCATACCCTGCACACAAATATCAGATACACAAAGCTCTTTATCAAAAATACGACGCTTGTTATAACCCATAGTAAGCTTCAATTTTGTAGCCTTTGATTCAGAAAAGTTATAATATTCCAACTCATCATCAAAGTAAATCTCCTTTGATGGAAGCATGGAAAGTATACCCGTAATTTTTTTATTTTTAAATCGGAAGTCCATAACTATTTTACACCATTTTTAGACAACAATTTCATAATATTGTCGATAGTAGAAAAATTTTCAGGAACAACATCAAGACCATCAATATTTATGTTATAAGTTAATTCTAGTTCAGCAACAAGATTAACAACATCTAGAGAATCAATCATACCTTCTTCTATGAAATCTACATCTTCTGTAAAATCAAACTCCGGACGAAGATTTGTCAAAATCTCAATAATTTGCTCTTTCATAATTTCATTTTTATCTGTTAGACTTTTTTATTTAATAAAACGTAATCATAGAGTGATTCAGCTATATACCCATAATGTTTATAGCGTTTTATTGCATTATCATTCGTTGAAATAACCCAGTGCATCTGACGCTTAGTACCTTTTGCTAAATTCATAAGTGAATGATATAAAAAAGCGCCTATATGTTGGTTTCTATACATCTTATTAACCCACCAAAAACGCAAATACATATTCAGTTTTGATAATTCAAATAATATCAAACCTTTAATTTTACTTTCAGCTTTAAATATCAATATCTCCTTTTTACTAATAGCCAATGCTAACTCACCTTTGGTTGGAATTTGCTCGGATAATGGATCAAAATCTTGATTAAGAATATGATAAATCTCATCTATGTCCTTAATGGTTGCCATATCTGCAATCTTCTCCATCTCATATTGAAGTGGATACCCAATATGATACATACGATATAGACTCTTGTACTCATAGAAACCAATATTAACCAACGCATCCTTAACAACATTTTCTTTTGCACCAAGAATATCAATACTCAATAATTCATTGCAAAACGAAGCCTTTTGTAATGCCGCACAGAGACTATCGGTTGAAGTAGCAGTGAAGAAAAGATGATAAAAATTACCATTTTCATGCAAAAAGAAAATACATTCTGGAGTCTCATGAACAAAGAATTCTCCAGCTTCTATCCATATAGAGTGTTTCTCTACATTAAGATAAAAATTCGTAATAAGCCCTTTACGGAGAGAACGGATTAAACAAGTGAAATTCTGGATCTCCTCTATTGATTTAATTCGAACCATTATTTATAAAATCGTTATAATATTTACGATCAATTTTGCCACTAGAATTTTGTTTTATCACATCTACACGATGATATTCTGAAGGAAGCATATACTTAGGCACCTTAGTAAGTATAACTTTACGAAACTCTATCATATTAGGTTCTTCTTTAGCTTGATAAATAAGAACAATCTTTTTACGCATGAAATCATAAACTACACAACAGTTTTCAATCATTTGGCTAGCAAGAGCGGCTGTTTCAATTTCACCTAGTTCAATACGATATCCATTGTGTTTAATTTGAGAATCTTTACGTCCTACATACATAATCTCGCCCAGTTCATTTCTATAAACGATATCGCCAGTACAATAGATGATCTCCGGATAATGTTTGTTCAATGGATTTTGGATAAAAGCTTCTGCCGTTTTTTGAGGATTGTTATAATATCCCAAAGCAAGTGAAGAACCTCGAACACAGAGCTCTCCTTGTTCATTCACAACACAAGGCTTAAAATCTGCATTGAGAATCAACACATCACTATTTTTGCATGGAAATCCGATAGGTAATGGTTCATCATCATTAAACTCACGTTCTACAGTGTAATAAGTACAATCCACTGTGATTTCAGTAGGACCATAGAGATTAACATAACGACATTCCGGCATATTGCGACGCCAATAATTAAGATGTTTATTGGGCATTACCTCACCAGCAAAAAATACATCACGGAGATATTGGGGTTTACGGCTATCAAGAATCTTGAAGTTTGCCATGTTAACAAGAACAAACGGCACCCAAAATACAAAAGTAATTTTTTTCTCGTCCAGATACTCCACCAACTTAGCTGGAAATGCAAAGAATGTATCAGGAATAATATTCAGCGTAGCACCAGTAGCATACATCAGGTAGATATCAAGCGTTGAGTTATCGAAATAAAACGGAGCCTGATTACCAATTATAGATGTTGAGTCGATATGGAAAGTTTCTATCGCCCAATCAATATAATCTATAACACCACGATGAGATACGACAACCCCTTTAGGGATACCTGTTGAACCTGAGGTGAAGATAGAATAAACAGGATCTGTATCAATCTGTTTTTCCATCAACTTCTCTATTGCTATACGCTGAATAGAACTGTCTGTATAAGAATTATCAATCACTAAGATCGGACGATCGGTAATTTTCTGTAAATCTGTAAAATGCTCGCTGTCAGTAATAAGTATAGGAGTATCAAGTACTGTAATAATTGATTCCACACGACTAGAAGGAGACTTTGTATCAAGAGGCACGTAGAAGTTGCCACTCATACTAAGAGCAGCAAACGCAGTCACTGCATCGCATCCTTTTGGAATATAAACTCCAACTGGTGAATTCATAATACCATACTGACGAACTTTAGACGCCAAAATATGAGCACGTTCTAGTAATTGTGCAAAAGTTATTTCTTTTACACTATCCTGTACAGCTATTTTCTGAGGGTAAGTTTCAGCTGTACGAAGGAGATATTCAATTACGTTTTTCTGCATATTGAAAGTTTATTCGAACTTATAATTTTTCTTTAACCACATTAAAAAGGTCGTCAATCGTTTCAGCAGCCATTACCTCATCTCCTGTAATAATGACGTGATATTTTTCATCAATCATAGAAATGAGGAGAAGGACTGCAAGCGATGACCACTCGTCAAGAAGTTTAAACTCAGTATCAGCAGCAAAATATGACCTGTCAGTATCTTCAAACTGAGAAGCTACATTATCAATAAAATTATTTAATTCCATATATTATCTTTTTGAGATTTATTTTTTCCATAATACATTATTCATAACCACCTTGGCCGGATTACCGGAAACAAGAGCATGGGCGGGTACATTACCATAAACCACAGAATGCGCCCCAATTATTGCACCGTCTCCAATTTTTGCCCCTGGCATAATAGTACAACTTTCGCAAAGCCATACCTTGTCACCTATAATAACAGGCGCTGAATCTTTATATCCTGTGATATTGATATAATGCCCACCATTATTGTCACGTATGGTAATATTACGTCCAAACCCTACATCCTTGCCAATCTCAATCTTGTTAGCACAGACAATCACTGTGTTAAGGTTTGAAACGAGCCCACCTTTGAAAGTAAGTTCACCACCGGAAAAAACTTCAATGTCTGCTCCATAGGAAATAGAGACATCTCCAAGCACTTTAAGCGTACCGCCTTTATCAACAAGCATACGTGTTTCAAGCTTAGAATCTCTATATCTCTTACATCCGAAATTGATACGCCCTTCCTTAATAATCTTAGCTCCATTAGCAAACTGTACAAAAGAATATGGATAAAAAAGTATAAACTTATTTTGCAATATTTCTTTAAGAGTATTATACTTCAGCGTACGAAAGATAGAGAACGGACGACATTGTGTAGCACATAGCAAATGTTTTACAGAAGATAAAATTCGTTTTAATTGTTGTTTTTTTGACACAGGATAGCCGTAAAAACCATATTTCTTAGCCACCTCACAAAATGACATCTTATCCATATCCTCAAAAAGACTTTTACGATCAACTGTCGGAAGTGCAATCGATTCATACAAGCTTACATTACCAGGAATGATTGTTTCAAAAGGTACCTCAACATAATTAAGTCTAGCCTTCACTCGCTCAAAAAATTCTTTACCTTTTTCTGAATTTATCATACCTAAAGATGTACCTATATCTTTATCTTTTAATTTATCCTGTTTGACAGATTCAATACCCCAGAAATCCGCAATAGTAATATCTGCCATACGAGGAAAACCCTTGAATTTACAATCATAGCAAGAAGGGCGACTTAGAGCACAAGTAATAAAACTTCCAATTTGAGCAAGTTGCTTATTTTTTGTTTCATAAAGATGCTTCCCGTTCTCCAAAATGACCTTTTGAGTAAGATTACGCCAACCGTATTCTTTTGATTTCGCCTTTGCATATACAACTTTTGATTCATAACGTTCATCGAATGTATCAAGATATTTGCGCCATGCCTTCGGCGAATCAATAGCACGGCAAATAAAGTCTACAATAATAAGATTTTCATAGTCTTTACGGAGAAAAGCTCTCATAGCCGCCATCTGACAAGGACATCCACAGACAAGAACTTTCTCACCAGATTTAAGATATTCACGTACTTGCTTATAGAAACCTTCACAGTTACTTTGCAAATATTTACTGCTGCGTAACTTAAGCAAATCGCACTTATCATCCGAGATATATTGGCGTACAGAGAAATCATCATTAAAAATAGCCCCACCTACGAATCCATTGTCTTTATACATAATATCAGCCAAGGCAGAAAAAAGTCCCCCAGAGGTGGAATCGAATACAACCTCTATATTTTTATGTTCGGCAGCATAACAAATAGGCTTCTCAAAATCATTCTTTTTCAGTACATCAATATTTATAATTGGACACACCTTTTCGCAAAGGCCACAATCAATACACTTGTCCTTATCAACTACAGGATACCAAAATCCTTCAATATCAGTTTGGAAAGTGATCGCCTCATGAGTACAAACATCTCCGCAAGCATTGCAACCACAACATTCACTCTTATCTACAATTTGAATCATATACAATCTTTATCGAACAAATAAATATCTGAAAAAATATATACTATACCCCAATATATATTTAGTATGCATTTTTTTCCCCCACAATCACATTCGCCACAGTCTTATAAATGATATATATGTCAAGCAACATTGTCCAATGCTCCATATACCAAATATCAGCCTTAACACGTTCCTCCATCTGTGAAAGTTCCCTCGTTTCACCACGAAAACCATGCGTTTGAGCCCAACCGGTCACTCCAGGTTTTATAAAGTGCCGTACCATATATTTATCAATCAAACGGGCATAAGTCTCCGTATGAGCCAACATGTGAGGACGGGGACCAACTATCGACATATCACCTTTAAAGACATTGATAAACTGGGGAAGTTCATCAATATTGGAACGACGGAGGAAATCGCCAAAACGAGTTTTTCGGGGATCATCAGCCGTAGCCTGTTTGCTGTCAGCTTCATCATTCACTTTCATCGAACGGAATTTGTAACACACAAAATCCACACCATTCAAACCCGTACGCATTTGTTTAAAGAATACAGGACCGGGAGAAGTTAATTTTATAATACTGCCAACTATGAAATAAACCAAAGGAAAGATTGTTACCAGAAAAAGACCGGAAAAAACAACATCAAATATCCGCTTCAATATCCGATTTTCCATTTTACCCAAAGGCTCATAACGCAAATTCAAAATAGGCATATTGCCAACCATACTGTGCCAGATACGACGAGGAAAACCTTCGCAAACATTAGGAACACCATGAAAGTAAAACAGATGGTTTTCACAATGATTCATAATAGAAAGATTATAACGTCCCTCCTCCATCGACAGAGAACAAAAGACATGCTTGATTCCTGGGTGGGCGGACATAAAATCTGAAAAATCGTCGGGATTACCTAGATAGGAACATTGGGAGGAAAAGCCTTCATTCGGTTTTATATCAAAATACCCCACAACCTCATATAGGGAAGAGGCTAAAGAACTCTCCATCTCCTTATACAACACCTGCATATTATTGCCTCCACCTATAAAAACAGCATAACGTCTATGCTTGCCCTTAGCACAATAGACTATCAGGAAATGGCGAATAATAATGCGATAAATACTTAAGATGACAAAGAGGAAAGAAAAATAAGCGACAAAAAAAAGAGGAGAATAGATAGAGATTCCACTAAAGGTCATGATACATGCCCAAAAGATGGAAAAAGCTATAATATTCTTCAACACGCGCAATACAAGTTGATCGGGGCGAATTCCCCGACTGTCCCAAACCCTCCCACGGGAGCCCGAACAAGCCAGATAACAGAGACTTAATGAAGTCATCATCCATGAAACCCTACAAGAAAAAGGTAAAGAGACAAATACTTCTTCCCAAAAGAAAAGGAGAAAGAACAATACCAGATTCAGAATGATCAGATCTCCCAGAACTGCTATAAATTCTATAAATTTATTGATTTGACTGGTGGTTGATACCATATCACATTAAAAATTGATTTTAGGCACATACTTCTTTGAACTTATTCAGAAAATCTTTCCCGAATAAATTCCAAAAGATAACAATACAAACTGATAGGAAAATAAAAGCTAAAACATATACCTTTCTACTGATTCCCGAAGGTTCCAAAGGGACAACAGCAGGTTCTACAACAGCAAACACTGGCTTCTCTTCCTGAACTTTAGCTCTGGCAACCTGAAGCTGACTGGCAACCTGACTGTATACCTGGTAAGCAAGGCTCATATCATTCTGCAAACGTTCCTGCTCGGCACGAACACTCTGCAAAATGATATTATCATGAGAATCCAGATAGTCTGCGTATTTCTTCTGAGCAGCATAATACTCTTGCTGACGTTCTTTGAAAAGTTTCTCCAAATAGATACAATCCTCTTTTGCCTTGAAGGTACGGTAGTCTATTATATATTCCTGCAGTTTCTTCACTACGGAATCGGCTACGACTGCAGCAACCTTAGGATCCTGAAAAGTCACAGAAATAGAAGTCATTGAGGTTTTCTTGTCCACAGAGGCAGCTATCATTTTCTTTAGAGCCGCAATTTTCCTCGAATCTTTCTTTGAAAGCTCAATTGCGCCCTGACTTGTTTTATCAAAAGAGGCAATTTCATCTTCCTCTGTAAACAAGGACTTTACTCCACCAATTACCATACCGGGAAACCCGATTACATAACTCCACCAAGGAGATGTTTCTTCATCTAAATAAGTATTCAATGTCATGACTTCATTCTTTGTTACCGGTATATCCATTGCGGAAAGCTCCAACAAAAAAGGAGTAGAAGAAACAATATCAGCAGATAAAGAAGCATTCAAAGCATCAGTACCATCTCCCATAGTCACTCCACTTCCTAAAAAGGAAGCGGCCAAACCAGATAAATTACCACCTTTATTATTACCCATCTCCGGAGAAAGGGTTACTTCAACCGTGTACTGCTTAGGAATACTTATTGCAACAATAATTCCAATTACTAAACCGATGCCAGCAGCTTTATAGATCTGCTTACGAATACCTATAAGCTTACGAAGAATAGCCATCAAATCAATTTCCGCCTTTTCATCTGTATGATTATTCAGTTTTTGTTTTATATCTTTTTCAGATTCTTGTTCTATCAAAGTAGTCATAAAAGGAATTCGTTATTTCTTTATTAAGTTAGCAATAGAAGCAACCATCATTCCCAATGTGCTGAATGTAGTAGCGTACCCTAAAATATTACTCATATTAGTCCTTTTCTTAGCCTTACTAGGCACAATTATCTCACACCCAGGCTCAATCTGTTTCTTACCACTACCTTTCACTTTAGTCACTTGGCCATTCATGTATACGATAAATTTCTTACTCTTCTTCGCATTTTCAGAATAACCACCGGCTTGATTCAGATAATAGTCTATATTCTTTCCTTCCATATAAGAAACAGTATTCGGAACCATTACGGCACCATTGATTGTAACCGTATTATTATTTTTCGGAATAGAAATCACATCACCTTCACGCAAGACAATATCTGCTGTACTTCCAGGATTCGCTAATGCTTTCTCCAAGTCAATACCAACACTAAAGGTATCTTCCACACGAACACCCAAAGAGTCCATCATAGCCTCACCCAACTGTCTGCTCATCAAACGGATCACATCACCCATGCGTTTCTTTTCACTTGCATTGGCTACACGGGTTAACTTTGCACCACGTAAGTAGGCATAATTCGTTGCACCTCCAGCTTTATTGATCAAGTCCGAAAGACGTTCTTCACGGCTGGTCATTGCATAAGAGCCTCCGAACAGAATTTCACCTTCAACAACCACATTCTGTTGGGCCTGATAACCCGGACTACGACGTACATAAACTTCATCGTAAGGTTGAAGGACAAAGCCGGGAGTTCCATCTACAATAAAACCTTCTTTTAGGGAGAATGTATATATCTGGCCAATAGTATCATTATTCACTGTACTACGAGGATTCTTAATTCTACGGGATACATCTACACGGACTACAGAAGCGGCTTCACGCAATCCACCTGCCTGAATAATCAAGTCTTCAAGGGTCATGTTATCCGCATAAGGATAAGAATCAGGTTTGGCTACTTCACCGTGGATTACGACGTTGCCCCTGTCTTCCAGGTCATGAATACTAGGAATATAAAGGATGTCGTTTTTCATCAGGATGATGTTTTGGGAAGTACCGTCCATGATGGCTTTGATGTCTACTGGAACAACTTCGGTAGTCAGATCTTCACGCTGACGATAGAGAACAGCACGGTTCAAGAAGGCATCACCGGTCAGGCCTTGAGCTTCATTTACCAGTTCACGGACTGTATTCAGTTTTCCATTCAACTGGTAGATGCCGGGACGATAAACGGCTCCACGGATTTCAAGTTTATTGATGAAACGATTAAGGATGGCTTCGGCGGTCACAACATCACCGTTTCGCATTTTATAGACACTATAGTCAAGGTCTTTGACTGTGTTTACTTCATATTCCTGCCCGTTCTGGCGTACGACACGTAAGGAACGGGTGTAGGCGTCGGCTTCAAAGCCACCGGCATAGCTGATAAGAGTGGATAGGCTTTCATCCTTTTTCATTTCGAAACGCATTGGGCGTTTCACTTTTCCGTCGATCTTAACCAATACGTCATAGGCAGGGACTATTACTACATCGCCTTCCTGAAGACGAATGTCATCCTGAATGTTTCCTTTCATGATAAATTGGTAGACGTCGATCGTGGCGATATTTTTGCCGTTACGTACCAGCTGTACATTGCGAAGGCTTCCTATGTCACTGACTCCACCCGCACGGTAAAGTGCATGGAAAACTGTAGCAAAAGAAGAGAGGGAGTAAGTACCCGGTTGGACAACCTCACCCATTACATTGATCTGGATAGTACGTATGCTGCCCAAAGTCAGACGGATGTCAGAGGTGGGATCATTCGCATTATTAAGACCATTATATATCTTGTTTAATGTCTTTTTGAGATAGTCGTTGGCTTCAGTAATAGTCAGTCCGTTCAGGTTGACAGGACCTATTTTCTGAATGTTGATCGTGCCGTCAGGAGAAATCTGTTGGCGGATAGTGTTCTGGCTGGCTCCCCAGATATCAATAATCACCTCATCACCGGGACCCAGACGATAGTTCAAGGGAGTGGCGATGTTGACGCTCGGTTCAAAAGTCAGGTTACGGGTGTTGAAAATATTTCGTCCGAAAACCTGATTGCCACGTGCGAGGTCTTGAGTGCTCGGGTGGTCTTCCAGCATATCGGAAGTGTTTTCTTTCATTTCCTCACGAAGGCGTGATTCATTGATGTCGGTACCCGTTGCATTGGAAACATTGACATTGTTTTGCTGCTCATAGAGTTGCTTCACACGAGTTGCCTGTTCTTTGGTCACACCTCTACGTGCCAGTTCAGAAGCTAGTTGTTTCTGTTCTTTACCCTGGCGGATGCCATCCTTGACATATTCAAGAACTTGGGAGTCGCTCATATTTTGAGCCATTAAAGGAGAAAAAACTCCCAACAACAGAATGAATAGAAATACGTTAAATTTTCTTCGTGTTGTCATTGGTGATCTTTGTGGGTTCTACATAACCGATTGGCATATCTACACATGCACAACCAAGCATATTTAAACGAACGGCAATCTTACTCTTCCCGCCTACAGTCACAAGTTCGCCAACAAGTCCACTCAAAGGACCTTTTATGACACGAACTTTCTCACCACGCGCTAGTGGAGTATCATTCATACAGACTGCTTCTTCGGAATAATCGAGCATGAAACGGAAACGGGCCATCTGCTCGTCAGGAATAACGGCAGGAGTGCTCTCTCCACGCATCACCATATAACGGCTGACCGTAGAAAATGAAAGGACTTCCATACGTTCTTTTGGATTGACATGTACAAAAACCATCATTGGGAGTAAGACTGTATCAACCATCTTACGACGGTCACTCCATTGATGAATTTGCTGCTGAACGGGAACAAAAGAATCAATTCCCATCTTAGACAAACGCTCGGCAACTTTCTTCTCGTGGTGCATTCGAACGAGTGCTACATACCAGCGTTTTGAGTGTGCTACGCCTTCCCCTGTCCCACTACTAGGCCCGGCATTTACTGATTTCGGTTTCGTTAAAATCATACTTTTTTACCCCATGTTCATCTGTTACTTCTTAGGTAACAGAACTTAAATTTGACGCAAAGATAGACAAAAACACGAATAGTAAGCAAATATTCTTCCACTTTTTTTCGTTTTATCTGAAACATAGAGCAAAAAACTATCTGAACATGAAATAATCTTATTTCCATGCTCTATACTTTTTCATTGCCTAATTCAATAGTTTTCTTATTGAATATTAGGCTTTTCCATTTTCTACGCCTTTGTCATGTATGTGATTTCTATTTTCACTGTAGTATGCGTTTCGTGTATGTATTGTCTGTTACCTAAGAAGTAACACACACATTTTACTTCTGATTATCAATATTTTATATATCTACCATCTGTCTACACAACAGTTTCTCACGTAAGATAAATTCCCTTTATTTACCTCTGTACGTTCTTTAAGCCCGAAGCCTTTCAAATAGATTTGTGTGGTTTTTATAGATTTGTGTCCCAATGATTCACTAATCATTTCAATGGATACTCCACGATACTTCGCTGTCGTTGCCCAAGAATGGCGAAGTGTGTAAGAAGTGACAGGAGACTTCAAACGTAAAACTCTCGCTAAGTCCTTTAAACGGTTGTTGAATCGACGAAGGGCAGACTGGTATTCCCGATAAGCCCTTTCATCCGTCCGTTTCTTATCACTACTAAGAATATCAAACAGATAATCCGGAGAATCAGGATGAGAATCCTGGTTACTACGAAGCCGGTTGATCATTTCCTTTGCAGTATCAAGTATTTCCACACTCATCGGAGTTTTAGTCTTGATACGGTTATACCGTAACACATTCTGATCTAAAGCAGATTTCTCCAGATGAGCTAAATCCGCGAATGACATTCCACAGAATTGAAACATCAAGGCAGCAATAGCCTGCGTACGACGCAAACGCTCCGATTTGGGATCCTCATACAGAAGTCTACGTAATTCACCGATAGGCAAAGCTTTCTTTTGGCGAACATCTACTCCCGTATAAACATCATGAAACAACCGAGGCACATAAGGTGCACTACCTGCTTCCACTCCTCGATTATAAATACAACGAAGCATACGCATATACGTAGAAATCGTATTAGGCTTCAAGCCACACTCATAAAGATACTGCCCGTAACGTCGTAAACGCTCGCGGGTGACCTGTCTGAACGACACATTGGACGTGCCACAAAATTTGCTAAAAGAGAAGATAGCATTCTTATAGACATGCGCTGTAGAATGCCTTCCTTCCTTTCGCAAACGACCGATGTAGAACTCTGCACATCGGCTAAACCCATTTTTGTTCATCATTTGCATCACTAGTTATTTTATATATGCCATTTGGCAAGCGGCAAAAAAACAAATCTTTTTGCATACCTGACACGTACTTACTAGATGCAGTCCTATTTTTTATCATTTTTAACGTTATTACAATCAGCAAATTATGACAGTAAAAATGGTATCACTATCATTGCTGCGCTGACAAATAAACGGTAAAAGAACTAAAAAAATATCCGGATGCTCACAAAAAGAACATCCGGATATCACTCTCTTTTTACCTTCTGACTAATTACCTTTCTGAATAGTTTGCCAGATTGTAACATACCGGCTTAGTGCTATTACCTACACGGTAAATACCGAACTTGAAGTAATAACCATCATCGTCGTTACGTCCAATCATGATTTTTTCATTGTCTACAATGTGTTTACTAACCTTTTTCCCTTTTTCCTGATAGTCCATCTGCACATCGAGCATACCTGGTTTTACAATCGTTTCCGCCTCTTTGCCATAGACTGTCCAGTCGATATGAATGCGGAATGTAATCCAGCAGTCTTTCGGAAAATCGGCATAAGGCATTTTGTAAGCAATGGTCGATGCTTTATAGTCTGATGTTACAGGTTTCATGATCGGTGTTTTTTCGGGATTTGCGTTGCAACGGTCGTCTTTATCCGTCAGCCACTTACGGTCGGAATTTGCTTTGATATAGAACCATCCACCGGAGAACCCGAACGCCAATGGAGGATAGCCTCCTTGTTCCACGAGCCATCCGTTGGCCTTTCCGGCCTGATATACAGGATTCCCTTGTTTGTTTTTCACCGGATTACCTTGTTTATCCAGCTTGGCTACTTTCTCGTGCCCTTCATTCTTTTTAAAGATCGTAGTCTTTTCCAGTTCAACGAACTCGTCAATCGTAAGTTTCTTCACTTCTCCTTGTGGAGTTTGTACCAATGTACGATCCGGCATCCCATGCCATTGGGCAAAAATTGTCGAGACATCGCTACCCAATGAAGAAGGAATATATACGGCAAACTCATAGTCGCGGGAAGCTCCTTGCGGACAAATACCTTTCCCATGATGATATACAGTTTTGGTAATCTGTGCTTTCTGATAAACATCGGCAGGCAGGCCTTTGAAATCATCGGAAGTTGCATAACAATAAGAAAATTCCGCACGCCCTTTTGTTTCCCCTTTGGCATATCCTGACAGGGTGTTATCATCTTCCTTCAATTCAAAACGATAGGAAGGCTTACCGTTGAACATACGTGTGAAGTCGCGTTGAATTGCATGAGGCTTTTTAGTCCCTACTGCTACCCAGCAATCGTCTATAATTTGATTGACGCGTGCCGAATCCGCCTGCACGTTTACCCGTTCCGTAAGCGGAACCAACGTTTGTGTATCTTTGGTTTGAGCGGTCAGTGCCGTACATCCTACTGCTACCACACAGATAGCAAAAATGTTTTTCTTCATTCTATTCGGTATTAAGTTTGTTGACGGTGCAAAAATACGAAAGGCAACCTCATCGGCTGCCTTTCTTTTGTCTCAAATGTTCTCACATTTGTGTAATTTTACTGTCAACACCCGCCTACAAACTTAATTGGGGGCTTCATCGTCATAATCTTCTTCAAGTATATCTACTTTCTGTATACTCATTTTTCCATCGGCAGTGATCGTTATGGAAAGCGGCATATACAAATCTGTCTGCGGATAACAAACACTTGCGGCATAGACAATCCCCTGCGGAGTGGTCTTGTCATATACAATGCCTTCCAATATAGACTTAGATAGGAAGTTCGCATCGACTACCGATGAAAAATCATTCTTGGTAAAGGTCTTGTTCAACACGGTTTCATTACCACGAGTCAGGTGCAACACTATTTTATTGTCGACATAGGTATCTCCCAGCTCGTTTGTCACATGGGGCAGATTTTCATCCGGAGTACGCGAAACGAGGGAATGATAATCTTTCCCCTTAAACTTAAAGTCGGTTTCGCTCTTAGACGTCTGCATACGCTGCAATCCGTGAGCATCCACACTGTCTATCATCGCCAATGTCGACGTATTATCTGAAGATCCTTTTTTACCGCCACATGCACTCACAGCCACTGCCAACGGCAATAAAAGCCAATAAATTAGTTTTCTCATACGTAAGTTTTCTGTTTATAAATAGATAGCAAAGGAACAAAAAGAGCGGGATATTTACAAGTGTAACCGACATTTTTCCTACATTTGCAGGAAAGAAGGAATACTTTTACAACAATTACAGATTTAAAAACCTGCAAACCTAACACCATGCGCGAACGAATTACAACAATTCTTTTTCTCATCCTTGCCTACTGTAGCAGTGGCAATGTGTATGGGCAAAAAGTAAATTATCAGCAATTCGACAACATCTATCTCGGGGCCGAAGCTTCGGTGATTAGTTGCTTCCTGCAAGATAGCGAGGGACTGATATGGGTGGGTTCCAACAAGGGGTTATTCAGTTATGACGGTTATTCCACACAACAGCATTTCACGTATGGAGAACGTACTAACACACGTATCTACTGCGGTATTATAGCAGATAACACTTATTTATATCTGGGAACAGATAACGGGATTCTTGTTTATAACTATCGAACAGACAAATATGAGCAACCGGATACTGATTTTCCAACGGATGTCCGTACCATGGTACTCCAGGGAGATACATTGTGGATAGGTTCGTTGAACGGATTATATACTTATCAGTTAAAAAGCCGTCAACTGAATCATTTCGACAGCAAACAGACCGGATTGCCTCATAACACCATCTATTCCATCATTCATACAAAAGATAATCAAATTTATATAGGTACTTACAACGGATTATGCCGCTATGTGCAGGCAAGTGGAAAATTTGAAAACATCCTTTTGCCCGTTAACCGGGGAGGCAGCAATTTGTTTGTCAATTCTCTGTTGGAAGACACCACCCGACAATGTATCTGGATCGGGATGGAAGGTTATCTCTTCCAATACAATCCCACTATAGGAGAGATGAAGGCGATAGAGGTATTTCATAACAACTCCATCAAATCACTGGCACTGGACGGAGATGAAAATTTGCTGGCAGGTACAGACAACGGGCTTTATGTGTACCAGAATGACAAAGAACCTTTGCAGCATATCATTCACGATTCACGCAATATCCAGTCACTAACCAACAATATTATCTGGAACATATTCTCGGATCAGGAACATAATATCTGGCTGGGAACAGATTATGGCATTTCCCTATCACGCTATAACAGTGCGCTGCAATTTGTACCGATTTCTCAAATCACAGGCACAGGAGACGGAAATCAGTTCTATTCCCTGTTCCGGGATTCCAAAGGATTCTATTGGTTCGGAGGTACAAACGGAGTGATCCGGTTCACCCATCCTGCAGGCAATAAACACGATGCTATCTGGTATAGAATGGGGGATAAAAACCATCCGTTATCCCACAACCGGATACGACACATCTACGAGGATAGAGAACAGCAGTTATGGATAGCCACAGACGGAAGTATCAACCGCTATGACTATAATACCCATCAATTTGTACACTACAACATCGTAGACAGTACAGGAACTTATAATACCAACTGGGCTTATTACCTGTTTGAAGATACTGACGGGAAGCTTTGGATCGCCACCTGTCTCGGAGGTATCTTTGTTGTGGACAAACATAAACTGATACAATCTGCCGGAAAATCGTATGTGGCCGATCAAAATTATTCCATTCATAATGGGCTGTCGGGGATGTTCATTAATCAGATTGTCCCTGATGCGGAAGGTAATGTATGGGTATTGTTATACAACAGCAAAGGGATAGACAAAATCAATGCCCGTACGCGACAAGTGACAAAGCTGTTTGCCGATGAATTAAGTGGCGAGAAGAGCCCGAACTACCTTTTACGGGATGAAGACGGCATGCTTTGGGTAGGATTTCACGGAGGGGTGATGCGTATCAATCCCAAAGACTCGAGTCAGCAAAGTATCTCTTTCGGCAATTTCAGCAATAACGAGATTCTGTCTATGACCTCTGTAAAAGAACACATCTGGGTTTCCACCACTAACGGACTTTGGATCATCGACCGGAGAACAATGGATGCCCGCCAGCAAAGCCTGACGGATAAACGTTTCACCAGTCTCATGTTTGATCCGGAAGATGGAAATATCTATCTGGGAGGTGCAGACGGGTTCGGCATATCCCGTCCCGAAATACAAGCCATGAGTCAGCCGGAACACTCCATTTTACTGACTGCCTTATATATCAACAATCAACTGATGTCTCCGCATACTGGAGAGAATATTCCCAACATCCGTTATACCGATGCTATCGAACTAAAATACGACCAGAACAACCTGGCTTTCGAACTTTCAGACCTCCCCTACTCGCTGGAAGAAAAACATGAATTCGTCTACCGGCTGGAAGGTATGGACAAAGAATGGAATTTCCTGCAATCCAACACGAATCGCATTACGTACAGTAATCTGGGTTATGGGGATTATCAGCTGGTAATCAGCAAAGTAGAAAAGAGCGGTTCTCCTTCCGAGCATCCATATATCCTGAATATTAAAATTCTCCCTCCATGGTATTACACACTTTGGGCAAAGATAATCTACATTCTTTTATTCTTGAGCCTCATTGCCTGGGTTATCAACTTTTTCCGTGTCAAGAACCGTCTAAAAATGGAACGGATGGAAAAAGAGAAGATTCTGGAACAATCACGCCAGAAAATGGCTTTCTTTACCAATTTGTCTAATGAATTAAAGACACCGCTTAGCCGGATTATCGCTCCTGTCAGTCAATTGCTCCCCGTTGCAGAAGAAGTGCATGAGAAACAGACACTGGAGGAGGTACAGCGTAATGCAATGAAAATAAACTCATTGATTCATCAGGTATTAAACTTCAACCGGATAGAGGATAATAAAGATTCGCTGCTGATTTTGTCGCGCATCGAACTTGTGTCATTCAGCCGTAGCCTGTTTTCTGTCTATGAGGAAAACAAACAGATCACATTCCATTTCGAGACGAATAAAGCCAAGATTTATGCTGATATGGATGCCATCAAACTTGGAGTGATTTTAGATAATCTGCTTTCAAATGCCGTCAAATTCACCCCGGATGGCGGAAGCGTCCGTCTGTCTCTTTTCTATCGTGAAGAAACGGGATTGTTGGATATCTGTGTTTCAGATACAGGAAGCGGAATCCCGCAACAAGATATTCCATATATCTTCCAGCGCTTTTTCCAGTCTCCACATTCCGGCAATAAGGAAGGTACAGGTATCGGACTTTATCTGGTCAAGACTTATACGGAACTTCATGGCGGTCACATCAACGGAGTCACCTCGAACGAAGGAAAAGGAACTTCCATTGGCCTGAATATCCCTGTCATCGCCGTAGAGAAAGAAGAGATTCCGGCGACACAGGTGAAAAAGCAGTTGGAATCGTTGCCTGTTCTTAAACCAATCGAAGCAGAATCTCAAGATGAGAAATTTCTGTCGAACATTATCCGCCTGATTGAGGACCATCTTTCTGAATCGGAATTGAATGTAAATGCACTTTGTGAATTATCCGGTATCAGCAATAAGCAGATTTACCGGAAAATCAAACAGCTGACCGGAATGTCTCCAGTGGAATACATCAAATCGATCCGGATGAAAAAGGCGGCCATGTTGTTGCAACAAAAGAAATTTACCGTTGCCGAAGTGATGTACATGGTAGGCTTTTCCAATCACTCTTACTTCTCCAAATGTTTTCAGGCAGAATTCGGAAAAACGCCACGCCAGTACCTTAATGAAGACCTGTAGAGGCATTTTGGGGCATTTCGTCCTATTTTTATCCTTATATGTCCAATCTGTGCTTTTATTGAAATGACCAATAAATTACTTTTGTTGCTGTCAATAAACCGATAAATTTGATAGCATGAAAAGACTGTTGATCCTTACCTTTATTTGTTTGATATCTGCCTTTGTCAAAGTGCAAGGCAAATCATCCTCTACACCTATTATATATATAGATGGAAATGGGGTGATGCGTTGGAGTGACACCCGCCGGGAGGCTTCCTTTTTCGGTGTTAATTATACGCTGCCTTTCGCCCATGCTTACCGTGCCATTGGATATTTGGAACTGGACCGCAAAGCTGCCATAGATAAAGATGTATATCATATCTCCCGTCTGGGACTGAATGCTTACCGTATTCATTTATGGGATGTGGAACTGACAGACGGACAGGGAAATCTCCTCGAAAACGAGCATCTCGACTTGATGGACTACCTGATTGCCAAACTCAAAGAACGCAATATTCATATTGTGATTACCGCGCAGACCAACTTCGGGAACGGATATCCCGAACGAAACATACAGACGGGCGGCTTCTCCTATAAATATGATAAATGCGATATGCACTCCCACCCGGAAGCTATCGCTGCACAAGAAACCTATCTTCATGGTTTGGTGAAGCACGTCAATCCATATACGGGGTTAGCTTATAAAGACGATCCCTCCATTGTTGGGTTCGAAATCAATAATGAACCTTGTCATTCCGGTACGAAGAAAGAGGTAAAAGCCTATATCAACCGGATGCTGAAAGCGATCAATAAAACAGGAAACCGCAAACCTGTATTCTATAATGTAAGCCACAACGGATATGTAGTAGAGGCTTATTACGAAACTGCCATTCAGGGAACTACTTATCAATGGTATCCCATCGGACTGGTATCCGGACAGACACAGCAGGGAAATTTCCTTCCCTATATAGACCGCTATGATATTCCCTTTTCCGATAAAGTGAAAGGATTCGATAAGAAAACACGGATGGTATATGAGTTCGATCCGGCAGATATCATGTATTCTTATATGTATCCGGCCATGGTACGCACTTTCCGTACAGCAGGTTTTCAATGGATTACCCAGTTTGCGTATGATCCGATGGATATCGCTTATGCCAATACGGAATATCAGACTCATTTCTTGAATCTTGCCTATACGCCTCATAAAGCCATCAGTATGAAGATAGCTGCCGAAGCTACACGCAGTCTGAAAAGAGGTGAATCATACGGCAGTTATCCACAGGACACTTTATTTGGTGACGGTTTTCGTGTCAGTTATACAGAGGACTTGAGCGAATTAAATAATGGAAAGAAATTCTATTATTCCAATCATACCAACACCCAGCCCAAAGATGCGTCACAACTTGTTTCCATTGCCGGTTGTGGCAGTTCTCCGATCATTCATTATGAGGGAACAGGTGCTTATTTCATGGATTGCCTCGAACCGGGAGTCTGGAGACTGGAAGTGATGCCGGACGCGGTAGTAGTGAACGATCCGTTTGCCAAACCGTCACTCGATAAAGAAGTGGTTACCATCGCTTATGGTGCTTGGGACATGGCTTTGCAAATACCTGATTTAGGGATGGAATTTACCTTTACGGCCCTCAATCAAGGAAATCAGCAGAAAGGAGATGTGACAGACGGGATTATCCGCGGACTTCGTCCGGGTACCTATCTGCTGAAACATAAAAACTGTACGCCCAAACAGAACTGGCAGGCAGACTCTCAATGGAATTCCATCCGCATCGGAGAGTATGTGGCTCCTGCTCCACGTGTGACGGATTATAAAGTCGTTCATACTCCATCGGCAACCACTGAAGCAAATAAAGATTTGACGATTAGTGCACAGGTGGTAGGAACCGAATTCCCGGATTCTGTGATTATCTACACCGATAAGATATCTTTTTGGAATGAGCATAATCCATATATCAAGATGAAACGTACAGGCGGATATACCTATCAAGCAACGATACCCGCTACAAAAATAAAGGATGATTGTTTCAGGTATAACATCATCGTATGCCGGGGCAACAGCACTCGCACTTATCCCACAGGAAATTCCGGTTACAGGAATTCATCATCGGGAATAAAGGGAAATCCACTGGACTGGAATTATACTTCCGGAGCCTATTGGACTACTCGTGTTATTGCCCCAGATAGTGCGATACCACTATTGACTATTACGGACGCAGATAGCCGGATAGAAGCATACACGCTTCCCGAATGGAATGATCTCCAACGTACTTTGGTTGATTCTTCTCCGGTGGAAAAACCTTTGCTCCGGTTCCGGTTTACTCCTAAAGGAGAAAATCCGCACTATTTCCTCCGCACGTTCGTAAAGAACCTGATTGAAGAAAGAAAAGAAAGAGTAAAGGATTGTAGCGTTCTCTGTATCCGGGTAAATCGCACGAAAGCACTTCCGGAAGGACTCAGTGCCGGTTTCGTAACGTCAGACGGATATACTTATAAAAGCCCTTGTCCTGCTCCATCATCGGAGGGAATCATACGGATACCGTTGAAAGATTTACGCCAGACAGACACGGCACTGCTGCCGATAGCTTATCCGACCTTCTTGAAACAGTATTTCCATCCGGAAACGGAAATCGCATTTTTACCGGAAAGGATTGAAAAGCTGGAGCTATCAATGTCAGGAAACAAGAAAGGTTTAGTTGAGATTGAACTAGGAAATATCTGGCTGGAATAATCGTTCTTAAAGTTCCCCGTTGTCGAAGCCTTTGTTCCTCGGTGAGGAAAGGGTCGTTCATCGGTGAGGAACAAGGTCTTCCTCGGTGAGGAACAAATCTTTCGTCTGAACCACGTCTGAAGCCTTCTGAAAAAGGGTAGCAAACGGAAGAGACAGAAAGGGAAAAGCCGCTGATTTTTAAATAAAAAGTAAAAATAAATCTATTATCAATAACACAGTAATTATGAACAGGAATATCTTAAATCTACGCCATCTGACTGTACTACTTATGTTGTGTACAGCCTTTTTAGGAGGCATCATTCCTGCCTTCGCCCAACAAGGAGGCAAGAAAATCACCGGACAAGTGATTGACGAGAACAAGGAACCGATGATCGGAGTAAGTATCCTCATTGTCGGTACTTCTACCGGAACAGTGACCGATTTCGACGGTAATTATACACTCAATGTGCCACAGGGCAGCAAAGAGTTGCAATTCTCTTATGTAGGATATGAAACAAAGGTAGTACCTGTTCCTGCCAACAGTACTACTTTGAATATCCAGTTGAAAAGTGATTCACAGGTATTGAGCGACGTTGTAGTAATCGGCTATGGTACGCAGCGTAAAAGCGACCTGACAGGTTCGGTAACTAACGTCAGCAGCAAGGACTTCAACATGGGATTGGTCAGCTCTCCCGAGCAACTGATTAATGGTAAGATTTCCGGTGTGCAAATCATGTCCAACAGTGGTTCTCCCACTGCGGGAAGTACGATCCGTGTGCGTGGTGGTGCTTCACTGAACGCTAGTAATGACCCTTTGATCGTACTGGACGGCGTTCCTTTGGAACAGGGAGGCATCAGCGGTAATGACGGGAATTTCCTTAGCCTCATCAACCCGAACGATATTGAAAGTATGACCATTCTGAAAGATGCTTCTTCGACTGCCATTTACGGTTCGCGTGCATCCAACGGGGTTATTCTGATTACTACCAAGAAAGGAAGTTCCGATAAACTGAAGATTACATTCAGTACGACCAACTCTGTACAAACCCGTACCAAATTGGCAGATATGTTGAGTTACGATGAATTTGTCAATACCATCCAAAGCAAAGGAACCGATGCACAACGGGCGTTACTCGGCACGACACATACGGACTGGAACGATGAGATTTATCAAAATGCCTTCGGTACGGATAATAATCTAAGTGTTGCTGGAAAGATTACCAAAAACTTACCTTTCCGTGCATCTATCGGTTACTACAACCAGAGTGGTTTATTACGTACTGACAACGCGGAGCGTTACACCGGAAGCATTACATTGAATCCGTCTTTCTTTAAAGACCACTTAAAACTGAATATCAATGCTAAAGGTTCTATCAATAAGAACACATTTGCCAATACAAGTGCCATTTGGGCTGCTTCGACCATGAATCCTACCATTCCAGTATATTCGGGTCTAGACACATTCGGCGGATATACGGAAGCGATTGACAACACCGGTGCTCCTGTGAACGGAGCAGTCATGAATCCGGTGGGACTTCTCAATATGAATGACTCACAAAGTACAGTAAAACGTTTTATCGGAAACATTGATGCAGACTATCGTCTTCACTTCTTCCCCGATTTGAAGTTGCATGCTACGTTAGGTTATGACTATGCACAAGGTAAAGGAAGTGTATATGTTCCGGCAGAAGCTGCACAGAATTACACCACTTCCGGTTTGGATTACAGCTATGGCCCACAGAAAAAAGAAAACCGTCTGTTGACTCTGTATGCCAACTACAACAAATTGGTGGAATCCATTAAGAGTAGTTTTGATGTAACAGCCGGTTACGATTATCAGTACTGGAAATCCACGACTCCGCTTTATAGCGAAATGAACACGTTGGGAGAAATACAGAAAACATCGAAAGCCTCTGACGAACGCCATGTATTACTCTCTTATTATGGCCGTTTGAACTACTCGTTCAACTCCCGCTATATGCTGACTACTACTGTACGTCGCGATGCCACTTCGCGCTTCGCTAAAAATGTACGTTGGGGTACGTTCCCGTCAGTAGCATTAGGATGGAGAGTGACAGAAGAATCATTCCTGAAAGACAATAAAGTCATCAGTACGCTGAAAGTGCGTGCCAGTTATGGTGTCACCGGGCAGCAAGACGGTATAGGCAACTACAACTACCTCCCTATCTATACGATCAGTCAAAGTGGTGCCGGCTCTCTTATCGGTGGCACTCCGACTCCTACTTACCGCCCCAAAGCGTATGTACCCAACCTGAAATGGGAAACAACCACTTCATGGAATGTGGGTTTTGACTTCGGTTTTCTCAAAGACCGCATCACTGGTAGTTTCGACTACTACACCCGTCAGACCAAAGACCTGATTGCCACCGTACCTGCTGCTGCCGGTACTACATTCGATCGTAACATCACGACCAATGTCGGAAATGTGGACAGTCAGGGTGTGGAATTCAGTCTGAACGCAACGCCCATACAGACCAAGGACTGGAACTGGGACTTGAGTTTCAACATGACATGGCAGAAGATGAAAGTGAAAAACTTATCACTGACAGCCGGTACGCCTGCCACCAACACTTCTGTAGGTCCGTATATCGACAGTTATCAGGTACAGACATTGAGCGAGGGATATGCTCCTTATATGTTCTACGTTTACCATCAGCTGTATGATGAAAAAACCGGCAAACCGATAGAAGGAGCTTACGTAGACCTTGACGGGGACGGACAAATCAACTCGAACGACTTGTACCGCTACCACTCTCCGGCTCCCGACTATATCCTCGGTTTCAGTACCTCATTGCGTTACAAGAAGTGGACATTGAGCACCAGCCTGCGTGCCAATATCGGAAACTATGTCTATAATGCGATGGCTATGAACAGCGGTGCCTGGGAAACTGTCAGCTATAACTCTTATCAGCTAAACAACCTGTCATCAACCTATCTGAAAACAGGATTCCAGACACGTCAATATCTCTCTGACTACTATGTAGAGAATGCTTCTTTCCTGAAAATGGATAATCTCTCATTGGGTTACAACTTCGGCACTATTTATAAAGGATGCAGTCTGAATGTGAGTGCCATGGTGCAAAATGTATTCTGTATCACCAAATACAGCGGCGTTGACCCGGAAGTTCCCGACGGTGTGGACAATTCGTTTTATCCACGCCCACGTACTTTCTCTCTCAACATAGGTATTAACTTCTAATTACTAAAAGCATCGATTATGAAAAAGATATTTTATACAGCCCTTTATTTTTGCAGCGCACTCCTGATGAGTTCCTGCATAGGCGACTTGGACCAATATCCACACGAAGAAGAAACATCTTCTACCATATATACCAGTGCTGCAAACTATAAAGCCGTTCTGGGAAAAATCTATGCAGCCATGGTGACCACCGGACAGGAAAAGAATGGTGACAACGATTTGAGTAGTAACAGCGGACAGGATTATATGCGCTGTTTCTTCAACTTGCAGGAATGTGGAACGGATGAAGTGGCTTCTACCTGGCTGTCCGGTGACAACGTAACGGGACTGACGTATTTGAGTTGGGACGCTAATGATCCTTGGGTATCGGATATGTATTACCGTATCTATTACAACATTGCTTTATGTAATGAGTTTCTCCGCAATGCCACCGATGAAAAGATAGCACAGTTCACGGACCAGGAGCAGACTGAAATTCGTATTTATCGTGCCGAAGCCCGTTTCATGCGTGCTTTATTCTACTATCACGCACTCGATCTGTTCCGCAATATCCCGTTTGTGACGGAAAATGACCCGCTAGTCGGATATCTGCCTCCCCGCTATACAGCCCAACAGATTTTCGATTATATTGAAAGTGAACTGAATGCCATTAAAGATGAAATGCTAAATAAAGCGAACTGTCCTTACGGACGCGCTTCCCAAGGAGCTGCATATACATTACTTGCCAAATTATATCTGAATGCGGAAGTTTATACCCAGACTTCCAAATACAACGAATGTATCAAAGCCTGTAAAAAGGTTATCGAACAGGGTTATCAACTGGAAAGCGATTATTACAAGCTGTTTAATGCCGACAATGACAAACGTACGAACGAAATAATCTTCACCCTCCCGGTAGACGCAACCAATCTCGTGTCATGGGGATCATCCACTTACATTGTTTGTGGCGCAGTGAGCAACACGTCCGAAAAACAGATACCGGAAGATTACGGTGTAAAATCAGGATGGGGTATGTTCCGTGTACGCGGAGAAATTCCTCAACTTTTCTCAGGTAACGAAGAAGCCGACCAGCGATATATGTTCTTTACCGACGGACAAACCCGGGACCTGGAAAAGATAGATGACCAAAGCAATGGCTATTTCGTAGAAAAATGGACTAACCTGACTGATGCCGGACAGACTGCTTCCAACACCGCAGACGGTGGTGTAAATACAGATTATCCCCTATTCCGTCTGGCCGATGTATATTTAATGATGGCAGAAGCTGTGGTACGTGGAGGAACGGAAGCAACTCTGGCAAATGTACTGCCTTATATCAATGAGCTACAGGAACGTGCTTTCGGCGACAACACTCATAACAAAAGCGAGTCTGAAATCAACGAACTGTTTATCATCAACGAACGTGCCCGTGAGCTGTATTGGGAGGGGTATCGCCGTACGGACTTGATCCGCTTCAATCAATTTACAACCAACAGCTATGTATGGCAATGGAAAGGTGGCGTAAAAGACGGTAAGGCAGTAGAGAGCAAATACAATATCTATCCGATACCTGCTACCGAACTGACGGCCAATCCAAACTTATACAATGAAAACTATTAATCATATTAATACGGAACAACGATATGAAAAAACTAAATAATCTATTCACTTTACTTTCCGCCCTCCTATTACTAGGTGCTTGCGAGAAAGATGGGGATACCTATTTTCTCTCCAGCCCGGAAGAGAACGAATTGATAGCTTCTGCCAATTCTGTCGTACTGACAAAGGAGACAGCTAAGTTTTATGCTCTGTCGCTTGCCTGGACTGACCAGACGCTGCAAGTGAGCGATTCAAGATACCAGCCTACCACCGGTGTACAAACTTCCGTACAGGTTTCACGCACGGAAGATTTCTCCGGGCAGATTCTGGAAACGACCGAAAGTGGAGTATCAAAGACGTACTCTGTCTCCGCTTTAAATATCGTCGCTTATCAGTTGAAAGCTACTCCCGAAGAAGAAGCACCGCTCTATTTCCGGCTTGCCGGAAGAAACGGAAGTAACATCGCTCCTGTATACAGTAATGTGGTAAAAGTCATGGTTACTCCTTATGAAATTGATATGCGATTTGCCAATATTATCAATAAGGGAGACGGTAAGGATTCAGGAAAAGATCTGTATGCAGCCAATGCGGATGGCAACTATATCGGCTTTATGGGAGCCACTTCTTGGGAGGGTTTCTATCTGCAGGAAGCCGATGGTACTGTTTGGCACACAGCCAAATCAGGCAGTACGGCTACTCCGTTCTTCCTGACAACTGACGCTGCTGAAGGAACGTGGGATTTGTGGTTCCCCGGTCAATCGGGCTGTTACTATACGAATGTCAATACCACCAAAAAACTATGGACTGCTTTATGGATGCCAACACTCAATGTAAGTGGCATCGACGGAGGTATCACGATGGAATACAAACGTGACAAGAATCAATGGCAGGGCATATTTACTGCTACAGGAGCCGGCACTATCAATATTCAGATGAATGGAACAGGTAAACTATATGATAACACCAGCGTCAGCGGAGCTGATAACAGCATTGATGATACGAAAGCCAAAGATACTTCTTTCGCCTTTAGTGGTTCTGCTAATGAATTGACATTCAATACCGGAACGAACGTTTCTGCCGGAAATATTACAATAAACGTACCGGCAGCCGGAGAATGTACATTAATTATTGACCTGAACGACCCGCAAGCATGGAAAGTGGAAGTGACGGAAGGAGGAAGTGTAGAACCGACTTATCCCTCTTATCTGGAAATGCAAGGGGCCGACTCATGGTGGGGAAAGTTATACCGCAAACTTGAACCCGGTAAAACTGCAGGAACTTATCGCACTGTATTCCAAACCGTCAGCGATGAAAACTTCCAGATAGTAGACCCATCAACAGATACATGGTATGGCTCTGATCCCAACAATCTTTATAGCCTTGCTCTTACAACAGGGGAGCATTACAACATCTGGTTCGATGGTTCCGGCAAGAAAAGTTATACAATCGAAGTAGATTACGTCAACTTGACTTGGAAGCCTACTGAAATCAAACAAATCAATGTATATGGAACTTTCAATGGCTGGTCAACGGCTAAAGACCTGATGATATATGATGAGGAAACCGGAATATGGAGCGCAGAATGCGATATCACCACTATCGGTGACGGATTCTACTTCCTCATGAATACGGATCCCGATCAGATTAGCTGGGACTGGAGATTGTACTATACTTCTGAAAGTGGGCTCTATCTAAGTGATCAGAATGGTGATAACATTAAACCCACTAAGGAGGGTAAATATCGCATTACGCTGGATCTCAACAAGATGGAGTTTACAATGACTGAAATCACTGAATAACATTCTAAGTTCAACAACATGATTATTAATTTCAACAGAATCACTATGATACGAAAATATATAATGATAGCTTCCGCACTACTTTGCGGAAGCATCTTCACCGCTTGTGATGATGATAATGATACTCCGACTTTTCCGGAAAAGACGGAAACCACTTATGATATGTCCGGCTTCGCCCGGGGAGCTGATGTCAGTTGGCTGTCGGAAATGGAAAGTTCCGGATATAAATTCTATACCTCCGATGGAAAAGAACAGGAATGTATGTCTCTGCTTCGCGACCTGGGTATAAATGCAATTCGTCTACGTGTATGGGTGAACCCGGAAAATGACACGGAAGATGTAAAAGGCTGGTGCAATAAGGGTGACGTATTGCTCAAAGCATGGAGAGCGCATAATTTGGGCTATCGCCTGATGATCGACTTCCATTACAGTGACAGATGGGCCGATCCTGTTCAGCAAGCCAAACCCAAAGCCTGGGAAAACTATACGGTAGAAGAACTGGAGCAGGCGATTGCCGACCATACCAAAGATGTACTCGGTGCAATCAAAGAGATGGGCATTGATGTGGAATGGGTGCAAGTAGGCAATGAAACTCATCAGGGAATGCTATTCCCCACTGGACAAACAACGAGTAGTGACGGTATTAAAAACTTTGCGAAATTCATTAACTCCGGCTACAATGCTGTTAAAGAGATTTATCCGAATGCGAAAGTGATTGTACACCTCGACCAGGGAAATGATGCCAATCTATACAACCGGATTTTCGGTTATTTGCATGACAACAATGCCAAATGGGACGTCATCGGTATGTCTCTTTATCCGGATATGTACCCGACAGAGGGAGCAGCCGATGATTGGGAAGATATGAACAACAAATGTATTGCCAATATGAAAAGTCTGATTGCCAAATACAACACTCCGGTGATGATGTGCGAAATTGGTATTCCCTGGGACTATTCCGAAGCTGAAGACTTTTTCACAGACTTTATGACGAAAGCCAAACAAGTGGAACAATGTCTTGGTGTATTCTCCTGGGAACCGCAGAGTTATGGTGGTTGGAAGAACTATGGAAAGGGCATGTTTGACGACAGTGGTAAACCGACCAGCGCATTTAATGCTTTCAAGAGATAAGATTATTGAATCATTTTTTATAACTTTACCCCGAATCCAAAATATTTTATACCTGAAAAGCAAATATTAACATGAAACACCAAAAACAGTTATTAGCTGTACTTTTGATGGGCGCCGCTTGCACATTGCAAGCGCAACGCAGTGAGACGCTGCTCGAGAAAAACTGGAAATTCAGTAAAGGAGATTTTAAAGAGGCTAGCCAGCCGGAGTTTAATGACACTAAATGGGAGTCGGTTGTTATTCCGCATGATTGGGCGATTTTCGGTCCATTCGATATGAATAATGACCTGCAGAATGTAGCTGTAACACAGAACTTCGAGAAAAAGGCTTCCTTGAAAACAGGACGTACCGGTGGGCTCCCTTATGTAGGCACCGGATGGTATCGAACCAGTTTTGATGCTCCTGCCGATAAGGAGGTGACGCTGCTCTTTGATGGCGCCATGAGCGAAGCACGTGTCTATGTAAATGGAAAAGAAGCTTGTTTCTGGCCTTTCGGCTACAACTCTTTCCACTGTAACGTGACGTCTTTATTAAACAAAGACGGAAAGAATAATACGCTGGCCGTACGTTTGGAAAATCGTCCGCAGTCCTCGCGCTGGTATCCGGGAGCAGGTTTGTATCGTAATGTGCATCTGATCGTGACTGATAAAGTGCACGTGCCTGTATGGGGAACACAAATCACAACTCCTCATGTCAGCAAGGACTTTGCAGCCGTACGTCTTCAAACGAAGATTGATAATGCCGATGAGAAAACACAAATCCGTATAGAAACAGAGATTCTTTCTCCGGACGGAAAAGTGGCTACCAGCAAAGAGAATACGAGCCGCATTAATCATGGACAACCATTCGAACAAAACTTTATTGTAAATGCGCCCGAGCTCTGGTCGCCGGAAAGTCCGTCGCTCTACAAGGCTGTTTCCAAAATTTACGCAGATGATAAACTGGTGGATACTTACACGACCCGTTTCGGTATCCGCAACATTGAATATATCGCTGATAAGGGTTTCTATTTGAACGGAAAACATCGCAAATTCCAAGGGGTATGCAATCATCATGATTTAGGTCCGCTGGGTGCCGCTATTAATGTGGCAGCACTTCGCCATCAGCTTACATTGCTGAAAGATATGGGATGTGACGCTATCCGTACTTCTCATAATATGCCGACTCCCGAACTCGTAGCATTGTGTGACGAAATGGGATTTATGATGATGATTGAACCGTTCGATGAATGGGACATTGCCAAGTGCGAAAACGGTTATCACCGTTATTTCAATGAATGGGCGGAACGTGATATGGTAAATATGCTCCATAATTATCGGAATAATCCGTGTGTGATTATGTGGAGTATCGGTAATGAAGTGCCGACCCAATGTAGCCCTGTCGGCTATAAAGTGGCTAAATTCCTGCAAGACATTTGCCACCGAGAAGATCCGACACGTCCTGTCACTTGTGGAATGGATCAGGTTACTTGTGTACTTGCGAACGGATTTGCAGCAATGATTGACATTCCGGGACTTAATTACCGTACCCAACGCTATAAGGAATCTTATGACCAACTCCCGCAGAATCTGATTCTGGGTAGTGAAACTGCTTCTACTGTCAGTTCACGCGGGGTATACAAATTCCCGGTAGAGGATAAGAAAAGTACTAAGTATGAAGACCATCAGTGTTCCTCTTATGATGTGGAAGCCTGTTCCTGGTCAAATATTCCGGACGAGGACTTTGCACTGGCCGACGATAACCATTGGACAATCGGACAATTTGTATGGACAGGATTTGACTATCTGGGCGAGCCATCACCTTATGACACGGATGCATGGCCCAATCACAGTTCCATGTTTGGTATTATCGACCTTGCCAGTCTGCCTAAAGACCGCTATTATCTGTATCGCAGTGTATGGAACAAGGATGCGGAAACCTTGCATATTCTGCCTCACTGGACATGGCCGGGACGTGAAGGCGAAGTGACTCCTGTATTTGTATATACCAACTATCCTACAGCCGAACTGTTTATCAACGGTAAAAGTTATGGTAAACAAAGCAAGAATAATAGTTCGTTGAAGAACCGCTATCGTCTGATGTGGATGGATGCTGTATATGAACCGGGAGAAGTAAAAGTAGTAGCCTATAACAAAGAAGGAAAAGCTGTAGCGGAAAAAGTGGTTCGTACTGCCGGAAAACCTCATCATATCGAACTGGTCAGCAACCGTAACGAATTGACTGCAGACGGAAAAGACTTAGCGTATGTGACTGTGAAAGTTGTAGACAAAGATGGTACCCCCTGCCCTACTGATAATCGTCAGATTAACTTCTCTGCAAAGGGAACCGGTAAATATCGTGCCGCTGCCAATGGCGACCCGACAAATCTGGAACAATTTCATCTTCCGAAGATGCATGCTTTCAACGGAATGTTGACAGCTATCATACAAGCTGGTGAAACTGCCGGAGAAATTGTATTTACAGCCAAAGCAAATGGAGTGAAAGCCGGAAATATTCGTATTCAAACGAAATAAGGTATACGCTTTATAAAATCTGATAAGCCACCGGATTTCTTAACTAAAGAGAAGTCCGGTGGTTTTCATATATAATATACTGGACTTTTCACTTTTACGAGAAAAGAAGCAGGTAAATACAGGTTAATATCTATCTTTGCCAAAGAAAACGTTACAGATATGTCACACAGGATTCACTTCCTTATTTTTACAGGTCTTTTACTGATGTTCTGTTCATGCCGGAAAGAAAACAGGTTTGAATGGCAAGTTAATCAAAGACACATGGAAGTATCTCTGAACAAAGAATCTGATTCGCTCTATGTCATTCATTTGAATACAGACCAACCCTCCCACTCTGTTTGGAAATTGCCTTATCCTGTCTATCAATTTGATTATGGAGATGTTACAGGAGACGGGATGCCGGAAATTATTGTGTGGGTTATCAAGCCTACCCGATTCGACCCCAAACCCGACAAGCGGTTATTTATTTACCGGATTGCAGATGAAGCGTATATCCGCCCACTTTGGTTAGGTTCGAGGGTAGCACAACCTTTGGAAGATTTTAGAGTGATTCGTGAACATACTCCTGTATTGATACGCACCGTGGAACGGGAACGAAGTGGAAAATTTCTGATAGCGGAATATGCATGGAGAGGTTTTGGTCTGGATTTTAAGGGATATCTGAAACGCGAGACAGAAGAAAAGGAGCACGCCGGCTTATCCGTGCAGGTGCGGATGCCATCATCGGACACCATCCGCATGTCATTCAGAAAGAAGAATATTTTAAAGGTAAGCCTATTTTCTATAGTCTAGGCAACTTCGTGTTCGACCAACGAAAACCGGAAACATCACAAAGCCTGATTGTGCAGCTCAATTTCACCTCTATAGGATATAGTATAAAACTTCATCCTGCAACAATTAATAATTGCAAACCGGAATTACAATAATCAGACAAAACCAAAGGGGATAACTGCCAACATTATACTATTTACCAACAAATATCATCATCCCTCTATCTTGAAATCCACTAGATTTTGCACATTAAATAGCTTTCCAGAAAGCTTGGAAATCGCGATATCTACCGTAACAAACCAGCTCATCTCCCTCTTCCACTTTCTCATCCGCCGGTAATTCATTCTTTACATGAAGCTCCATTAAAGAAATGCCCAAGCAATTGGTTATTTTATTGGCTCTCTTCAACCCTATCATCTTTAAATGAAACTCTTCATCCAAATTCAACTCATTCACAAAATATCCTACAAATTTCTCCGGAACCGTGAACTTCACAACATAATAATCCTGATCGATGCGGAATCCTTCCATATTCGTTCCAAAATCAAGCAATTGCACCAAGCTGCGGGCAGCATCTTCTTCCGGAGTCAGGATTCGCTCAAGTTCAAAAGCCTCAAGCACCGCTTTATGTACGGCATCAATAGCACGGGCAAAGATTCGGGAAACCTTTTTCTGCTTCAATAGGGCAACAACACGTATCGATGCACCAAAATTCTCACCAATCGCTACAATTACTATATCCACACTATTCAATGGCAACACTGATAATGATTGTTCGTCAGTGGCATCAATGACAAAAGCCGTAGCAACCTTATCTTTGATTGAATCTACACGACTTTCACTAATATCCGCACCAATAATCTCGTGCCCTAATGCAGACAATTCCTCTGCCAACACATGGCCGTAATTTCCTAAACCGATAATAATATACTTCATATCTTTAGTTTATTATAATGTTATCACTCGGATAACGGTATTTTGTATTCTTTTTCTGTTTGACAATTCCCAACATCAATGTTATCAATCCCACACGTCCGATAAACATCAACAAGGATACCAACAACTTACTGGCATCACACAAATGAGGGGTCAGATTCAGACTGGATCCCACAGTACTAAGTGCAGAGACACATTCGAAAGTCAATGCCATGATGGAAACACCCGGTTCGAGTATGCTCAATGTGAAAATAAAAATGAATGACACTCCCAATGACATGACTACTGTTGCATTGGAACGCCGGATTGAATCGTAAGATAATTCTCTGCCAAACACCTCTACCCGTTCAGTACCACGCAATACGGCTACAAGATTCAGAACCACAACTGCAAAAGCGTTCACTTTCACACCACCTGCCGTAGACTGTGAACCACCACCAACCCACATCAAGAATAGATAAACCAACAAAGTCTGCACGCTCAACGATGCCAGATCGACACTACTAAAACCGGCTGTTCGAGGACAAGTGGCATTAAAGAAAGCTTGTGTCCATTTGTCTGCCAAAGGCATACCGGCAAAAGAAGCATTCCACTCAAAAGCAGCAATAGCTAATGTACCGATTAATAAAAGCAGGAAAGTCATGATTAACACAATCTTCGTATTCAGGTTATAAAGATGCTGCATTTTGTGACGATCCAGTTTGCGTGTACGGACCAATTTCCAGAAACGACGTAGGTGATATAATACAATATCCTTGAAATTGACAAGAATGGGGAAGCCGATACCACCGAAGATTATCAGCAAAGAAACAGAAATAAACAGTCCATTATGATTGGTCATCACCATCGGATTCCCTAAATTACCGGAAAGTGTAGAAAAACCCGCATTACAAAAAGCTGATATAGCATGGAAAGCAGCAAAACCTAACTCGCCTTCCAAAGTCATTCCCAGCGTACCGTGAATACTAAACCAAATCGAAACCATGCCAATCCCTTCAATGACTAGGGTAAAGCCCAATATATATAATAAGGTGGACAGTAATGAACCTAACGAATTGGAACTAACCATATCACGTACAACAAGCTGATTATAAATGGAGGTGTTTCCCATGAAGAACATGGCAAAGAAACTGGTTAATGTCATCACTCCTAATCCTCCAATCTGAATCAACAGGATAATGACAACTAATCCGGAAGTGGTGAATGTAGTGGATACATCTACCGGAACCAAACCTGTAACACATACGGCACTGGTAGCCGTAAATAAAGAGTCTACCCAGGTAATACCATTCACCGTGCAGCGCGGAAGCATCAGTAGACCTGCTCCAATCAGGATAATAGCCATAAAACTGACTGCCAATATCAAAGACGGATTGGTACGCCGTCCCAACAGGCGCACCAGCCCATTGGATAAGTTGAGGAAAGAAAGGACTAGTAATAACAGGAGATGATAAAACTTCCCATGCAGGAATTCCCAAATCTGCAAAATAGCTCCTTCTTCTTCCGGACGGTGAAAAATGACGGGTACTAGAGTAAGATATAATAACCCGCTTAATATCCAGGCTAATCGCCGGTATTGTTTTTTAGTATTCCGGTATTCCAGTGAAATATGTAAAGTAACATCAATCAGAAAGATAATCCAGACAGTTTTATACAATGTCTGCAAATTAGCCACTTCATCTACGGATAAGGAAAAACCGTGTTCATATACCACTCCAACAATCAACAACAGAGATGCCAGATAAGTGAGTGCTTCTACCAGTCCTAACAGGATACGTACATAGGGTTTTAGCAGTTTATTCTGATACAATAAAAACTTATGATAAATCTTCATATCATCTTTTTTAACAGGGTCGTGCAAACTTAAGTAAAATAACAATTAGAACCGATTCTTTGTTGACAAAATTTTCTGAATATTAAAAAATTGAGTACTTTTGGCAACAAGAAACTAAAAAACTACAATATTATGAGTGAAAAAAGAAAACGGTATATCTTACCCGAAGAAGAAATTCCACACTACTGGTACAACATTCAGGCGGATATGGTAAACAAACCTATGCCTCCGTTGCATCCGGGAACCAAACAACCACTGAAAGCGGAAGACTTGTATCCGATTTTCGCTAAGGAACTGTGTCATCAGGAACTGAATCAGACCGATGCATGGATCGAAATACCGGAAGAAGTGCGCGAAATGTATAAGTACTATCGCAGTACTCCGCTAGTTCGTGCTTACGGATTGGAAAAAGCACTCGGTACTCCGGCTCATATCTATTTTAAGAATGAAAGTGTCAGCCCTATCGGTTCACATAAGTTGAACTCTGCATTGGCACAGGCTTATTATTGCAAAGAAGAAGGAGTTACCAACATCACCACTGAAACCGGTGCCGGACAATGGGGAGCCGCTCTTTCTTATGCAGCTAAGGTTTTCGGTTTGGAAGCTGCTGTTTATCAGGTAAAAATCAGTTATGAACAAAAGCCATACCGCCGCAGCATCATGCAGACTTTCGGAGCACAGGTAACCCCTTCTCCATCCATGTCTACCCGTGCCGGTAAGGATATTCTGACTAAACACCCTACTTATCAGGGTTCATTGGGAACAGCCATTTCTGAAGCTATTGAACTGGCACAAATGACTCCCAACTGTAAATATACGCTTGGTTCTGTACTTAGCCATGTTACTCTTCATCAGACTATTATCGGACTGGAAGCCGAAAAACAGATGGAAATGGCAGGCGAATATCCGGATATCGTAATCGGTTGTTTCGGAGGTGGTTCCAACTTCGGAGGTATCTCTTTCCCATTCATGCGTCACACGATACAGGAAGGAAAAAAGACTCGTTTCGTTGCTGCCGAACCTGCATCTTGTCCGAAACTGACACGTGGTAAATTCCAGTATGACTTCGGTGATGAAGCCGGATATACTCCATTGCTACCGATGTTTACCTTAGGACATAATTTTGCTCCGGCCCATATCCATGCCGGCGGTCTTCGCTATCATGGTGCAGGTGTCATCGTTTCACAGTTGCTCAAGGATAATCTGATGGAAGCAGTAGATATACAGCAATTGGAATCTTTCGAAGCAGGTTGTCTGTTTGCACAGTCTGAAGGTATTATTCCGGCTCCAGAGTCCAGCCACGCTATTGCAGCAGCTATCCGCGAAGCTAACAAATGCAAAGAGACAGGAGAAGAAAAAGTGATTCTGTTCAACCTTTCCGGACATGGACTGATCGATATGACTTCTTATGATAAGTATTTGGCCGGTGACTTGGTAAACTATTCATTGACTGATGATGATATTCAGAAGAATTTAGACGAAATAGGAGATTTAGCTAAATAATAAATTGCCTGCCAGTTTCAAGTTTCACCACAGATTACATAAAAGAAACATCGATTCTGCATTGATAATCTTTGAATTACAATCAAATCCGTGCTAATTCTATGATCTGTGGTGATTCTTTTCCCACACCCCTTATTTATTTTCTCTATTGAGCATCTCCATATATTCACTGGGAGACATTTTTTCCACACTCGCAAAATAACGGTAAAAACTGGAGCGGGAGGTAAAGCCGCTCAAAAACATTAATTCCTTTACTGTAAGCTCCCTTTTCAACTGTGCCTGTTCTTTAAAATACTGCAAACGGTAGAAATTAATATAATCTCTGAAACCGGAAAAGCCATCATAATGAAGAGCCTTATTGAGTCTGTTTTCATTCGTATTCAAATCATTCAGAAATTCCTGCAAGGAATATTGAGGATTAGTAAATGGTTTACTATGTTTCATGAGACTTTGCATCTGGTTGGATAGTTCAAAAACGACAGGCGAAACCGCAATTTCCCGGATGGCTTCTATTTCTTCCATCTCCAGCTCTTCTACAGGCTGGGGAGGTAAAGAAAGTGGATTCTCATTACGCAAATATAGTATATTTAAAAAAAGGACGGGAAGGATTACAATATAGCCGAACACGTTAAAACATAATCCACTAGTGCCCAGCATCAACCAAATATAGCCGGACATGATGATAGCAAAACACATCATATAAATAGACATTGCCTGGCTCTGTTTACGCCGGACGGGAATCCATCGTCTCATATATGGAAAGAGGAAATTTACGGAAGGAGTAATTACACTGATTATAAACAGCATCAGCCTTACCCGTACATCCCGTTCACCAATATTCTCCCGAATGGAAGCAAAAGATTTTAGAGTAGTATAGTGACCGTTAAAAAACTCATAGCAACAAGCTATACATGTAATCAGCAAAATAGGGATACATAAACTGACGACTCTTGAAAAAGTCATCCATCCCGGTTTCAATGAGGCTATAGGAAAAATAGAAAAGAACTGAAAAAAGACAATCACCCGGACAATATGCCATATCGAAAGATGATTCATCGGAACTTCAGTAAAACGCGGAATCGTCTCCTCACCTCCTCTACTGAAAATCCACATCCATTCCAGATTATCACACAAAAGAAGAAGGGACAGAGTGATAGCCAATACTCCCCATGCTTTTGTCAGTCCATTATTATCTGAAGAACGTGAATAAACAAGTATTCCCAATACCAAGCCCACAATATCCAACAACAATTCAATGCAGAGAACAATTACGTTTACCATGTTTTTTTTGTTTTGAGCGACAAAAGTAGTCTTTTCGCGAAAAGAACGGGAGCATCCCACTCGTAAAAAGCGTCCCAATATAGGGAGATTTGCTAAAATGGGAACCATTTGGGAGTAATATATTTCAGACTTTTCACCTTTACTAATACTTTTGTGGCAGCATTCACCCCAAACAAGAATAAATTATAATATGACGCGCTACTTAAAGAATATGGAAAAGGAAATCACTATCGAAAATCAGGTAGAGGAAATTGCAATAATTGCCCAATTCATCGAAGAATTAGGCATGTCATTACATTTACCTTCCGGCATAACAATGAGTCTCAACCTAGCTATTGAAGAAGCAATAAGCAATATTATCCATCACGGTTATCCTCAAAATCAAAAAGGTGAAATTACATTGAGAACTTCTGTGGCCCCCGGCCTACTGATTGCCCAGATTATTGACGATGGTATTTCATTCGATCCCACAAAATCTGAAAATGAAGCATCAGAAAATGCACTATCCCTGGAACAGCAACTGACACAAGGTTTGGGACTCTTCCTGATTCGCCGAACAATGGATAAAGTAGAATATCATTCGACGGACAACCAAAACGAACTAATCCTGACTAAAAATATAGAAATGGATTTCAAACCGGAAGCAACTCTTAAAACGAATTTATGTAAAATAGAGGAAGTAATCATACTCACTGTTGAAGGACGATTGGACACTGCCAATACCAACGAATTCAATGCTCTCATCCAACCTTTATTAAACGTTCAGAATCCTAATATAATAATCAACTGCGAAGGATTACTATATATCAGCAGTTCCGGTTTAAGAAGCCTGATAACCCTCCAGAAAAGTGTAAAGCAACACAACGGACAACTTGTATTAGAAGCTATGCGTGCGGAAATACGGAAAATATTCGATATGACAGGCTGTTCCGGCCTTTTTATCATTCGTTAATTCCATTGATAATGAGAAAAGCATCTATTATTTGCAGTATCTTGCTATCTCTGTTCTTTCTGACAGAACCGGTGAATGCACAATCCATTAATCTCACACCCAAATGGACGGCACAAGCACAATTTGCAGGCTATTACGTAGCCGACAAACTGGGATTCTACAAGGAAGAGGGACTTGACGTACATGTGGTACATCCTTCGCTTTCGGCAAGCTCTTTTTCTTTTCTGCAGAAAGGGTATTCGCAAGCGGTAGTTATGAACCTATCGTATGCCTTGACTGAATATTTTGCAGGTGCACAGATAGTTAATATCTTGCAAACCTCACAGGAAAACAGTCTGATGCTTGTCAGTCGTTCGCCACTCAAGGGTACTTCATCTTTGCAACATAAGAAAATAGGGGTATGGAATCATCTTAGTCAAGAACTACTGGATCAAATAGCCAACAAATATCAACTCCAGGTGGAATGGATACGTTTCAATGGAGGAGTCAACATTTTCCTATCGAAAGCTGTAGATATTTGTCTCGTAGGAAGTTACAATGAGTTTCTACAACTAATTGAAGCCGGTGTAAAGACTGATTCTATTCATATCATGCATTTCGCAGATTATGGATATAACTTGCCAGAGGACGGACTTTATGTTAGCAGAGAATTCTATCAGAAATATCCTCAAGCTGTACAGAAATTGGCCCGTGCCAGTATACGTGGCTGGGAATGGGCAAACGAACACCGCGAACAAACATTGGACATTATAATGGAACAAGTGCATCAACACAACATAGGAACCAACAGATATCACCAGCGTAAAATGTTGGATGAGATCTTACGGCTACAAACAAACAGGAAGAGCGGGCAACGTCCCTATCGGCTAAGCCGAGAAGTATTTGATCTGGCAGCTAGTATTTTGTTGCCAGATCAAATCAAAAACACCAGCGACATTCGTTATGAAAATTTCGTAAAATAATCACATTCATTCATGAAACACACTTTTTCCCGTTCCTTTGCAACCCGGCTAAGTATCTACGTACTTTCCTTTACGTTGATTATCTTTGCTACTATTATGGCGCTATTTTATTATTATAGCCACCAGAAAGTAACGGACTTTGCCATTGAACGTACTCATGGACTATTAAGTAACATTGCAACTGAAATCAGCGGTCAGCTACTGTCTGTTAAGACGACTGTAAACCAATCTGTCTGGGTCTTGGAAAGAAACATTAATCACCCGGACTCTTTACACAATATTATTGAATCTGTTGTAAGAAACAATCAGTTCATCGTTGGAAGTGGCATAGCTTTCGTTCCCAACTATTACAAAGAAAAAGGGAAATATTTCATGCCCTATGCTTCTTTTAAGGATGAAATAAATGGAGAAATAACCTATCAGGTATTAGGTAGCCAGAATTATGACTATCCATGTATGGACTGGTATCTCATCCCCCAACTACTTAAGCAACCTTACTGGAGTGAACCTTATTATGATGACGGAGGGGGAAATTTCATCATGAGTACTTATGCCAAACCGCTGTTTGACAGTGATGGAAAATTAGTCGCAGTCTTTACAGCCAATATATCACTGACACAATTCACTGATACAATTAGCTTGCTGAAGCCATATCCTTCCAGCTACACCTATTTAATCAGTCGCAACGGAAGTTTCCTGACTCACATGGATAGAAATAAGATCATGAACGAAACGATATTCTCTGAAGCCTTTGCCAAAGAGAATCTTGCACAGGAACAGATCGGACATGAAATGCTGGCAGGACACACCGGAACCATGCGTTTCGATAACAAAGGAGTAGATTCGTATGCATTTTACACAACTATTCCCCAGATTGGATGGTCAGTATGCACCGTTTGTCCAAGCCAGATTATTCTTCAGGAACTAGACAGTACATCCCGAACAATCATCTACACTTTTATAGTGGGGATGATAGCCCTATTCCTGATTGTGTACAGCATCATCCGACGCCTTGTCCGCCCACTGGAGAAATTCTCCGAGTCAGCCCGCGAAATTGCGACCGGACGATTTGATGTTACCATACCAGAAGTGCATTCCAACGATGAAATCAGAGATCTATACGATTCGCTTATCTTCATGCAGCACTCTTTATCTACTTACGTAGTTGAACTAAAAGACACGACTGCCAGCAAAGAACGGATTGAAAGCGAGCTTTCTATAGCTAGGGAAATACAAATGGGAATGCTTCCCAAGATATTCCCTCCCTACCCCGAACGTAGTGATGTAGATTTGCATGCCATACTTCACCCTGCGAAAGAAGTAGGCGGAGATCTTTATGACTTCTATATGGATGGCAACCGCCTCTACTTCCTAATCGGGGATGTATCAGGAAAAGGCGTACCCGCTTCTCTGTTTATGGCAATCACCCGCAGTCTGTTCCGTACTTTATCTCAGCAGGTGCTTTCACCGGCCAAGATTGTGACGGACATGAACAATTCGATTTCTGATAATAACGAATCCAACATGTTTGTCACGCTTATTGTCGGAATCCTCGATTTGGAAACGGGGAAACTGAAACTGTGTAATGCCGGACATAATCCTCCCATACTGATTCGTCCGGACGGACAGGTTTCTTTCCTTGAATTCAAGACCCAGATATTTGTTGGTGTCATTGAAGAATTTGCCTATACCGAAGATGAAACGACATTGGAAAAAGGAAGTAAACTGTTCCTTTACACCGATGGAGTGACAGAAGCTGAAAATACAGAGAAAGAGCTATATGGAGACGAAAAGTTATTGAAGACATTGTCTGATAATAACACGTCTGATGTACGCACCACTGTTAATGGTATAGTGGACTCTATAGCAGAGCATGTCAAGGAAGCCGAAGCCAGCGATGACTTGACTATTTTACTTATTCAATATGAACCCGGGACAACAAACAATTAAGCACATATCATTATGGAAAGAGAAATAAAGATCTCAAACGATTTAAATGAAATTTCAGTTTTAGCCAGTTTCATCGAAGAACTGGGAGAGGAACTTTCTTTGTCATTTGAAACGACAATGAATATCAATCTGGCATTGGAAGAGGCCGTAGCCAATATTATTATGTACGCCTATCCAACTCAAGAGCAACACACCATCCTATTAAGAGTAACTTACAGCGAAAAACAACTTGTTTTCCTATTAACGGACAAGGGAGCCTCTTTTGATCCGACACAAGTAGATGAAGTAGATGTTACACTTTCTTTGGAGGAACGTCCAATCGGAGGTCTGGGAATATTCCTCATACGAAGCATTATGAACGAAATATCTTACCAACGTATCGACAATGAGAATCACCTCATTATGAAAAAAGACATTTGACGCGGGGCGGAAAGATTGTATAGTTTTCCAGCCAATTCATGGGGTATATCAAAGATTTCACTATCTTTGATGCCATTATTAATCTTATGAACTAATAATGAGCAGCCTTAACAAAATAGCAATCTGTCTACTTTTTCTATGCGCAGGGGTTAATTATGCTTTTTCTGATATTCCGGAGCAAATCAACTTCTCCTATATCTCTATTAATGAAGGATTGTCACAAAGTACTGTATTCTCTATCGATCAGGACCAACGAGGCAATATGTGGTTCGCAACTTATGACGGAGTTAACAAGTACGATGGGTATTCATTTACAGTTTATCAGCACAATGAAGATGATCCGAACAGCATCGCTAATGACATTTCGCGAATCGTAAAGACTGACAGTCAGGGACGGGTTTGGATCGGCACGCGGGATGGTTTGTCATATTATGATGAGGAGAAGGATAAGTTCAGAAATTTCTTCTACGAAAAGAAGGGGAAGAAGCTGCAAATCAACGGTATTGCGGAGATCTCACCGGAACAACTGCTCATAAGTACACAGGAAGGTCTGACTATGTTCGATATTAAAGAATCACGATTCGTTGATGATTCTTTTAGTACGGCTATGCATAAGATAGTGGCTTCTGCTCTTTACAGGCAAGGCGATATTATCTATATCGGCACCCCGGTTGACGGGCTTTACAGCTACTCCATTCCTCAAAAGAAACTGGAAAGAATTACTCCGATAACGGGCACTAAACAGATTCAAGCCATTTTGCAACAATCTCCTACCCGCATCTGGATAGCTACCGAAGGAGCCGGTCTACTTCTATTTAACCCGAAAACACAAGAAGTCAAAGCTTATCATCATTCTTCTTCCAATCCTAAAAGTATCAGTTCCAATTATATCCGTTCTCTGGCATTGGATTCGCAAAATCGCCTATGGATAGGAACATTCAATGATCTAAACATTTATCATGAAGGAAACGATTCTTTCGTTTCTTACAGCAGTAGTCCGGTAGAAAGCGGCAGTCTGTCACAGCGTTCGGTCCGCAGTATCTTTATGGATTCGCAGGGCGGAATGTGGCTTGGAACCTATTTCGGAGGACTAAACTATTATCATCCGATCCGCAACAGATTCAAGAATATCCAACGTATTCCATATAAGAATTCTCTAAGTGACAATGTAGTCAGTTGCATTACCGAAGATAAGAATAAGAACTTATGGATAGGAACAAATGATGGTGGATTGAATCTATATAATCCAAAGACACAACAGTTTACACACTATATCCTGCAGGAAGACGAACGGGAAATCGGTATTGGTTCCAACAATATCAAAGCCGTATATGTAGACGAACAAAAATCACTTGTATATATAGGAACACATGCCGGTGGTCTGACTGTTCTCCACCGCAACAGTGGACAAATGGAAAGTTTCAATCAGCTGAATAGCCAGTTGGTCAATGAAAATGTGTATGCCATTCTTCCTGACAAAGAAGGTAGTATCTTATTAGGAACTTTAAGTGCACTGGTTAGTTTTAATCCGGAGAAACGGAGCTTCACCACCATAGATAAAGAAAAAGACGGTACGCCATTTACTTCACAACGAATCACAATCCTGTTCAGAGATTCTCGTAAACGTCTTTGGATCGGTGGTGAAGAAGGTATATCAGTCTTTCAGCAGGAAGGGATCGAAATAGAAAAAGCTCCTATCCTTCCGGAATCATCTGTAACAAAGATGTTTACCAATTGCATTTATGAAGCTGCCAATGGCATCATTTGGGTAGGTACGCGTGAAGGTTTCTACTGTTTTAATGAAAAAGAGAAGAAAATCAAACGATATACAACAGCTAACGGTTTACCCAATAATGTGGTCTACGGTATCCTGGAAGATACTTTCGGGCGTCTCTGGGTAAGCACCAACCGTGGTATCTCCTGTTTCAATCCGGAGACAGAGAAGTTCCGCAATTTTACGGAATCCGACGGGTTGCAAAGTAATCAGTTTAATACTTCTTCATTCTGCCGCACCTCTAACGGACAAATGTACTTCGGAGGTATCAACGGTATCACAACTTTCCGCCCGGAACTCCTACTGGACAACCCTTACACTCCTCCGGTAGTTATCACTAAACTTCAACTGTTTAACAAAACAGTCCGTCCGGATGATGAAACCGGTATCTTGACTAAGAATATCAATGAAACAGAAAGTATCACGCTAAAATCATGGCAAACGGCTTTTACACTTGAATTTGTGGTATCCAACTATATTTCAGGTCAACACAATACTTTCGCTTATAAATTGGAAGGATATGATAAAGAGTGGTATTATCTGACAGACAAACGTGCTGTCTCCTATTCCAACTTGCCGCAAGGCACTTATCATTTTCTGGTAAAAGCTGCTAATAGTGACGGGAAATGGAACACTGTACCTACGATGTTAGAAATCATTGTTCTCCCTATATGGTACAAGACCTGGTGGGCAATCGTGCTTTTCCTCGCTATTTTTATCGGCTTTATCACTTTCGTCTTCCGCTTCTTCTGGATGCGTAAAAGCATGGAGGCAGAGTTGGAGATTGAACGCAGGGATAAGGAACATCAAGAAGAAATCAACCAGATGAAGATGCGTTTCTTCATCAATATTTCCCATGAGCTTCGCACGCCGTTGACTCTTATCTTAGCTCCTCTACAAGAAATAATCAATAAGATCAGTGACCGCTGGACTCGTAATCAACTGGAATATATCCAACGCAACGCTAATCGCCTACTACATCTTGTCAATCAATTGATGGATTATCGCCGCGCCGAATTGGGAGTTTTCGAGTTAAAAGTAAAGAAAGAGAATGCACATCAACTCATACAAGATAATTTCTTGTTCTATGATAAACTGGCGCACCACAAAAAGATTACTTATACTCTCCATTCCGAATTGGAAGATAAAGAGGAACTTTTTGATCCTAATTATCTGGAACTGATTGTTAATAACCTGCTTTCAAATGCTTTCAAATATACGGAAAGTGGTCAAAGTATCACTGTGACATTAAAAGAGGAAAATAATTGGCTGGTACTGCAAGTTAGTGATACCGGTATTGGCATTCCTATCAACAAACAGGGAAAAATATTCGAACGTTTTTATCAGATAGAGAGTGAGCATGTAGGAAGTGGTATCGGTCTTTCACTGGTACAACGTCTGGTAGAATTGCACCATGGTCGTATCGAACTGGATAGTGAAGAGGGTAAAGGCAGTACTTTCTCTGTCTATCTGCCACAAGACATAAATACCTATAAATCCTCCGAGTTGGCTTCTAATGACACTCTGAATGAGGAAGGTCAGGTATATTCCACCAACTCGAAAGAAATGTATTTCATTGATACGGAAAAGGTCGAAAACGAAACGATCGAAGCCGGTGACAAGAAGCGTGGCACTATTCTTATTGTAGAAGACAATAATGAAATCCGCCATTATCTTAGCAGCGGACTTGCAGAACTCTTCAATACGCTGGAAGCCGGGAATGGTGAAGAAGCCTTGGAAAAACTGAAAGACAATGAAGTTGACATCATTGTAACTGATGTCATGATGCCTGTGATGGATGGTATCAAACTGTGTAAGAATGTGAAGCAAAATATCCGTACCTGTCATATTCCCGTGATTATCCTGTCTGCTAAAAGCGAAGTCAAAGACCAGATGGAAGGTCTGCAAATGGGTGCGGATGATTACATCCCGAAACCATTCTCACTTGCTATCCTGACTACGAAGATACAGAATATGATGCGTACCCGTAGACGTATGCTTGAACGGTATTCCAAATCCCTGGAAGTGGAACCGGAAAAGATTACGTTTAACGCCATGGATGAAGCTTTACTGAAACGTGCCGTAGCTATTGTAGAAAAAAACATGGATAATATTGAATTCTCTACTGACGAATTTGCCAGAGAAATGAATATGAGTCGTTCTAACCTGCATCTTAAATTGAAAGCTATCACAGGCGAATCGACTATCGATTTTATACGAAAGATCCGTTTCAATGAAGCAGCAAAGTTACTCAAGGATGGCCGCTATACAATAGCAGAAGTCAGTACAATGGTAGGATTCAATACACCGTCTTATTTTGCTACGAGTTTCAAGAAGTATTTCGGATGTTTACCCACGGAGTATATTAAGAAAATAAAAGGATAAATCAGTGAATTCCGAATATGAATCTGCTGGCTTGAGATTTATGTTCATTTCGGTTCGGAAAAGAACATAAAATGCTATTACTGATAATAATACATTACTATGCAGCTTTCAATTTATTCTCTTATTAGCATTATTTATCTTATTACCAAGCGAGCTTTCGTTTGACAGTTGTTGAACGAAAGCTTGACTTTAGTTAAACTATCGTTCGACTTAAGTCAAACGAAAACTCATTAGGCAATGAAATAAATATCAATAGGGAAGCTATTACTTAAAAGTAGCCAATAAGATCATTATTGTATCTAAAAGGAGTAATATTCTACATAACGAATACTGAAAGCTAATTCCCGAAAATCTTCAACCTTTAAAGAAGAAATACATTCTTTACCCCATACAAACAAAAACATTAGACAAAAATGAAAGACTATTCAACAATACCAATAGTCGTAAAATTGTCATACTCTATATATTTGCAGAGAGAGCATTATTAATTAATAGATGAAAAAGCATACTATGAATTATTTAAACAAACTGTATTCTTACCTACTTTTATCATTAATCAGCATTCTTTTTGTGAATGCTCACCCGGCAACTATAAAACAAGATATTGACTGGCCCCAATTTATGAGTCAACAAGATATGATATGGGAAAAGTTACCCGAATATTGGTATGATTCCGCCTTTTTAGGTAACGGAAAGCTTGGGCTAATGATTTATAAAGAACCTGGAAAGAACTACTTGCGCTTAGAAACAGGCAACTGCGATGTACATGATCACCGCACTAAAAGAGATGTATTCGGAATCCCTAGACTACTTACCGGACATTTTGCCCTACATCCTAAGGGCAAAATAATCAATGGAACGATGCATCTTGACCTTTGGAATGCTGAAGTTTCAACAGATATTACGACAACTAAAGGAGTCATCCACTTGCGAAGTTTTGTCCATGCGGATGAAATGATGATAATAGTAAAAGCAACAACAGAAGGAGACGAACATGACTTCCAATGGGAATGGATAGCAGCTGAAGCTAATAGTCCTCGTTATTTGATTTTCAAAAGACAAGGAAAAGCCAATAAAATACCAAAAGATTACGAACTTAATCCGACAGCAAAAATCAGTAATGAGAAAGAAGTCAATCTATCTGTCCAGAAATTATTGGCAGGAGGAGAAACGAGCATTGGATGGCAAGAAACACATAACCCCGAAACAGAACGCACCTTATGGATAAACCTAACACATACATATCCTCAAAACAATTCGAGTGAAATATGCAAAGCTGAAATCCGAAAAGCTATACGTAAAGGTTATCACCCCATGCAAAAAACACATCGTAAATGGTGGAATACTTTCTATCCTAGTAGTTTCATAACACTGCCGGAAGCACAAAAAGAAAACTTCTACTGGATACAGATGTATAAATTAGCCTCTGCAACACGTGGTGATCGTGCTCTAATAGATAACACAGGCCCGTGGCTAACCGAAACCCCATGGCCGAATGTCTGGTGGAATCTCAATGTTCAACTTACCTATTGGGCACTGAATACTTCCGACCATCTAGATCTGGCAGCTTCTTTAGAAAATGCCCTCTACAATCATATAGATCAGTTACGCCTCAACATTCCCAAAGCTTACCGCCATAACTCATTAGGAATAGGGGTTGCTTCCAATTTGGAATGTATGACTACAGAAGTAGGAATTCCAGGAAAAGGCAAAGCTCAAGTAGGACTACTTCCATGGGCCTGTCACAACCTATGGCTTATCTACCGACATAAAATGGATGATGATATTTTACGAAATAAATTATTTCCTTTATTAAAAGAATCAATCAACTACTATTTGCATTTCCTGAAAGAAGGAGACGATGGAAAACTTCATCTCCCAGCAACTTACTCCCCCGAATATGACACCGTGGAAGATTGCAATTTCGACCTCGCTCTGCTACGTTGGGGATGCCAAACACTACTAGAATCAGCCCATCGTCTGAATATCCAAGATTCATTGATTGAGACATGGAAAAATGTGCTTCTTAAACTGACTCCTTACCCCACAGACGAGAATGGATTACTTATCGGAAAAGATATGCCGTATGCTTTCTCACACAGACATTATTCACATTTACTTGCTATTTATCCTCTATACTTAATTAATAAAGAACAACCGAATGATATTGAAATGATTGAGAAATCATTGTCTTTTTGGCAAAGCAAGCCCACAGCTCTCCTAGGTTACTCATGCACAGGAGCATCTTCCATTTCCTCTGCTATCGGAAAGGGAGACGATGCACTAGCCTATCTAAATAAATTATTTGGTAAATTTCTTAGTTCGACGACTATGTATAAAGAAAGTGGGCCAGTTATTGAGACACCTTTATCTGCCGCCCAAAGCATTCACGATATGTTATTACAGAGTTGGGGGGGAAAGATTCGCATTTTCCCAGCTATCCCCGCTACATGGAAAGACATTGCTTATTCAGGTCTGCGCACGGAAGGGGCATTTAAAGTATCTGCCAGTAGAAAGCAAGGAAAGACACAATTTATCCATATTAAAAGTCTGGCAGGAGAGCCTTGCATTGTAACGACTGATATAGTTAACCCTATTTTTGAAGGAAAAAGAAACTTCACTATACAATCATTCCCAAACAACACCTTCCAAATTGATTTAAAGAAAGGAGAAGAGGTCTTCATTTCCCCCCAAGGAGAAAAGCCAGATTTTATCATTTCTCCGATTCCTCATACTTCTAAAAATCATTATGGATTAAAAATCATTCACCAGAGGAGGTAAAAATGTACAAAACCAACCTTGTAAACACTGGTAGATTAGATTACATTATGATACATAAAAAGCCTGCTATCAGATCCGTAACAGGCTTTTTAGACAGAAGTAATATATGATTCAACAAATTTAATATCAAAAAAATCATTTTTGAACAAAGTGTGAACAAGCCAGACTGTAGTCTATAATTTAATAAGCTAATTTTGCAAACAGTAAAATATAACTTTTAATAATTAAAACCTAATAAAGTATGAAGAACATCTTCTTTATTTGTATGTTCGCAACCGTTGCTTTTACCGGATGCGTAGATGATGATGATGACTTATTAACAGGTGAAGTTAGTCCAGGAGTAGAAATACTTCCTGAAAACAAACCTAATGAAGTTGTAGACTCAAAGTTATTTGAGATCATTAACCTCGATTACCCAGGATTAGAGAAAGTGAAAAAATTCTATGAAAATGGAGAATACTATTATGCAGCTAACGAATTACTAGAGTATTATAGAACAAGAGTAGACGTAAACAACCCTAATGTCAACTTGATTAACCCAACAATTTCCGAGAAAGATCAACGCATTGCCGATCAAGCACTTGAACATCGTTTCTATGTAAAAGGATTCGCCGAAAGTGTAGATGAAGTAACTAAACTAGAAACATATTATTCTTTCTATGATGCATCTGCAAAGAAAATAGATTGGAATGCCAACGAAGATAAACAGAAAAAAGAGCAAGAATTCAGATACCAACTTCATCGCCATCAATGGATGCTTCCCCAAGCAAAAGCATACCGTATTAGTAAAGATGAAAAATATATCCAATCATGGATTGAAGCATATGGCAGTTGGATCGAAACATTCCCATATACTCCCGGAACCATATTCCCACCAGCTGGCGGTTCCGAAAATGATGTAGACTATCAATGGAAAGGCCTACAAGTAGCAGAAAGAGTTCTTTCCCAAGTAGACATTATGCCCTATTTTATTCATTCCACAAATTTCACTCCGGAATGGCTTTCTACTTTCTTGGTTGCATTTGAAAAAGAGGTAGAGTGTATTCGATTGAATTATTATCAAAGTGGCAATATCTTAATTTCTCAATATCAAGCCGTAGCCACTGCTGGCATGCTAATGCCGGAATTTAAGAATGCATCAACATGGGCTACAGAAGGAACACAAGGATTAAACGAATCATTAGACACACAATTTAATGATGATGGAGTGGAATATGAGTTAGATTTTAGCTATCATACTGCTGCCATTAGTGACTTCCGAGAAATATATCTTATAGCTCAAGCTAACAACAAAACTAATTTATTGTCTCCCAGCTACATCAGCAAACTAAAGAAAGCAACAGAATTTGTTATGGATATGATTTACCCTAATTATACTATAGACAATTTCAATGATACCCGTTCAGCTTCATATTCTAAAAGCACTTTGTTGAATAGGCTAAAGGAATATTCTGCTATGTATCCTGACAATAATGAGCTATTATGGGTAGCAACAGAAGGAAAGAACGGAAGTAAACCTTCATACACAACTAAAGCTTATAGCACCTCTGGTTATTATATGTTACGCAGCGGTTGGGATAAAGATGCAACCATGATGATTCTAAAGAACAACTACAATCCTACCAATCAATGGCACTGCCAACCTGACAATGGAACCTTCGGTTTATACCGCAAAGATCGTAACTTCTTCCCTGATGCAGGTGTATTTACCTACAATACTGGAGCTGCTCGTACTAAATACGCTTCAACTGTTAATCATAATACAATGACTATTATGAGTAAAACCATTGGAGTTGCTAAGCCAACCGGCCAAGGTGGCGTAATGGAAGGAAAAATGATCAAATTAGAAACTAAAAATAATGTAGACATTTTAGTTACGGAAAACCAACAATCAGATGACATCACCCACCGTAGAACTGTATTCTTTGTTAATCAGAAATTCTTTGTGATTGTAGACGAAGGTTATGGCGCATCTACGCTTGGTACTAAGACAAATATAAATTTCCATCTGCTTAGTGATAAAGATACTCCTTCTGTATTTGACAAAAATCTGCAAACATCTGTAAACAATAATAAGTATTATCAGGCATACACTAATTTTGCTAGTAATAATATTTTTGCTGGCACATTTACAGAAACGAGTCAAGATCTAACAGCCAAAGCATTATCTACAACAGATGTGACCAATGTAGTATCTACAAACACAGACAAAGAAGATGGTCCTATACGTCTAGGCTACCAAATCACTCTTCGTCAGCCTAAAATTACGCCTATTGAAATCAGCGCAACCCGCTATATAACAATTCTCTGCCCATTTGAAAACGATACAGAACGGGAGGAGCTGAAAGTTGATGCCAAATTTACTGATAATGAAGATGGAACGGCTGGAACGTTCCATTCAGAAGGGGTATCTATTCAAGTCACAGTCAAAGGTACAGTGTACGATCTTTCTTCAAAATAAATCTAATAATCATATAATATGAAATCTAAATTACTAAAAGACATTTCTCATTTTTTAGGTGTCTTGATGGCAGTTGTATTAGTCATGACCTATACATCTTGTTCAGATGAGGATACCACTGACACTACTGGTTTCGCACTTTATTATTTAGGCATGACCGATATAGGTCCATCTATGAGCGGGATCATTTCAGAGCCTTCTTACAAAGGGAGCGTTCCTTCCGATTTTACAATCACAAGCATCACATTAAACGGTGAACCTTATATGGGTAGTGATTTTATTATCAATAAAGAAACCGGTGCTATTGAAATCAATAGTGCAAAAGACACACCGGTAGGCTTATATAAAATTTCCATTTCATGTATGGCTGGTGGTTCGTATCATGAGTACAAGGATATTGTAGAAGTAAACATGATGAAACCTGTACCGGATGGCATCACTGTAGAACCTAATGAAATTCAAATAGAATACAGCATTGTTTCAGATGCAGAAAGCACGGAAGAATTACCTACAGCACAAGTTAAGACTGATGGTAATCATGTATCTATTACCAAATATGAAATAGCAAAAAGTGACATTTCTTCATTCTTCAATATCTCCCAAACAGGAGAAATTACAATTGTAAGAGGAAGCGATATTGCACCTGGAATACATACTCTTTCATTAAAACTCACTACCGGCGCATCGTCTGAAGATGAAGGAATCTTTGAGAATGCATTGACTATCAATGTCACATCTAAACCTTTAGGATTAACTTATGAACCTAACGAAGGATTGATAGAAGCTGAAACAGCGGAAGGACCCGAAACCACTTTCAAAAGTGAAGCTCCAATGCTAAAAGGCTCTTTGGAAAATATAGCCTATTCTATTAAAAGCATCGAACCATCAACGGATAAAATTAAAATTGATCCGACAACAGGTGTACTCTCTGTCGACAAACATCACGGCTTTGAAATAGGTCAGGAATATGTAATATCTGTAAAAGTAGCAAATAAATATGCTACAGATGGAGTATCATTTAACAATGTATATACTCTTAAAGTAGTAAACAGAATTGTACCTGTAGCAAACTTTAGCTATCCTGTGAATGTAGAAATATATGAATCATCACCATTAAAAGTAACTCCTGATGAAGGACTTGAAGGAGATGGGATTACGTTCACATTAAAGGATGATCTAAATAAACAGTTGTCTATTGACAAAAATGGAGTAGTATCTGCAAAGAAAGGCCACACCATACCAAACGGAGACTATACCATTACAGTGACTGCATCTAATACTAAAAATTCAAAAGAAGCGTCATTCAACTTAAAGGTTAAGAATAATCCGAATAAATTTAGCTTCATACGCTACGGAAATAACATTGGGGTAGATGCAATAAGCAATGCCAATCAATTTAGAATCACAGTAGATAAAGCAGCCGATGCTGCTACGATTCTAAGTAAATTCACAATAGAAGCTCCTACTACAGATATCACAGGAAAAAATGTACGATGGAGTATCAGAAACGGAAAGAACTGTGATAAGTTGGAAATAGATGAAAATGGTAAGATTTCATTTGCAAATGCTATATGGCCAGGATTAGATGCAACAGATCCAGTAGCCACAAATGGTTCAGGATTCTTCTTTGTTACAGCCACTGTTGGTGAAGACAAAGATTCTGAATTCTCACTGGAAGTACCTGTCTTTATACATTATGACTTGGTTATAGCTGGTGTTCATGTATTATATAATCCATTTGTATTCCAAGTTAATCCAAAAACAATTGGTAATAGTACTTATTCTGAAAAACCAATTATTAAAGGTATAGATGCGGAAGCTTTATCATTGTTCACTTTAGACTACAGACGTTCATTTAACTATACGGCAATTAGCGGTACATTTACCAATGGCGATCCTAAAACTTCTAACTTCCTGAACACTCTCTGGACTAAATTCGGAGAAGACTCTGGTAGAGGGGTTAACACAGGTTCCAGGAATGCTATTTCCTATTATGCCAATATAGAGAAAAATAAAAACACTTTAAGTTATGCTATAGGATATGTTGATCCTACTAACGGGCTTGCCCTCAAATTGAATCCTAATAAATGGGTTTTAGACGGAGAGTATCCTAATGGTATATTCACAGGTCAGATGACTTTCGATAAAACTGGAGCAGATCCTCAAAAAGGTAGTCAGGTGTTCCCGCTAATCATCTGGTTCGATCCTAACTTCTAAATACTAATACGTTAAAAATAGAAATTATGTATAACATAAACAATCTAATTAAATCAATAAGCATAAGAGGGTATTTCACCCTCTTAGCACTGATAGTCACAATCAGCGTATATGCTCAAGAATTAACTTTAAAAGGTGTTATTGTAGACGAAACAGACACACCTCTTATTGGAGCAACTATACAAGCTAAAGGCACCTCGACAGGAGCTATCACAGATTTTGATGGAAAATTTACTCTAAAAGCAAAAAAAGGAGCTACAATTTCTATCTCTTACATTGGTTATAAAACACAAGAACTAAAATTCAATGGTCAAAGATCCATTAATATAAAAATGGTTCCAGATAACCAGGCACTAGATGAGGTAGTAGTAGTTGGATATGGCGCGATGAAACGTAGCGATTTGACAGGTTCTGTTGCTTCTGTTGCTGCCAAAGATATTGAAGGATTTCAAACAAGTTCTGTAGCAGGTGCATTAGGTGGACAAATAGCCGGAGTGCAAATCACATCTACAGATGGTACTCCTGGTGCAGGGTTCAACATCAACATTCGTGGTGTAGGAAGTCTGACAGGTGATTCAAGCCCGCTCTACATTGTAGACGGTTTTCAGGTAGACGACATTGATTATTTATCAAATTCAGATATTGAATCTATTGAAGTACTTAAAGACGCTTCATCTTCTGCCATTTATGGTGCACGTGCAGCAAATGGTGTTGTGATGATTACAACAAAATCAGGAAAAAGCGGGAAACCACAAATTAGCTATAATGGTTCTGCAAGTTATCGTAAAATCTCTAAAACATTGGATGTATTATCTCCCTACGAATTTGTGAAATTACAGGGTGAAGTTAATAATGATCTCTTGAGCAGTTACATTTCTGACAAAGAATTTGATGATGCCGGAAAACCAATTAGATACCATTCATTAGAAGATTATGTAGGCGTAAAAGGAGTAGATTGGCAAGAAGAGACTTTCAACCCGACTTGGTCTCAAGATCATAATTTCTCTCTTAGAGGTGGTAGCAATGATACACAATATAATGCGGCTTTTTCTCGCTATGTAGAAAACGGTATCTTCAACAACAGCGGTTTTGACAAAACAACAGCTAAGTTTCGTATAGATCAAAAGATTAATAAAAATATATCGTTCAATGCAACTATTAACTATGCTTTAACTAATCGTAAAGGTGTAGGAACAACAGCTGATTCCGGACGCTTCAATATGTTAGCTCAGATACTTAGCGCACGTCCCACAGGTGGAAATAAGCTAACCGACGAAGAATTATTGCATTCGGCCATTGACCCGGAAATGCTAGAAACAGGCGAAAGCCTAGCACAGGTTAATCCTGTTATGCAAACTCAATCTGTAACTAACAATAAACGTGGCGAAATGTGGTCTGGAAATGCATCTGTAAGCTGGCAGATCATACAAGGACTTACTTTTAAGAGTGCCGGGACATATAATACAACCAATAGCCGCACTGACATTTTTTATAAAAATGGCTCTAAGGAAGCATATCGTAATGGTGAACAACCTTATGGACGTACAACCATGCAACGCGATGTACGCTGGACCAACTTTAATACTTTAACCTGGAAACAAAAGGTAAAGAAACATAATTATGATGTCATGCTAGGACACGAAGTATCCTACAAAAGTACAGAATATTTGTTAGGTGAAGCAATGGGATTCCCTTTCGATCAAATGGAAAATGACAACATGGGGCTAGGTGCAACTCCAAGTAAGGTTGAAAGTACTTACTATGATAAAACGTTATTATCATTTTATGCACGTGCTAACTATAATTACGACAATCGTTATCTATTTACAGCAACAGTACGTGCCGATGGTTCTACGGTATTCTCATCAAATAAGAAATGGGGATTCTTCCCTTCTTTCTCTGCAGCGTGGCGTGTATCAGAAGAAGCATTCATGAAAGATATTAAATGGATTTCAAATTTCAAAATTCGTTTAGGTTGGGGTACAGTAGGAAATGACAATATACCTAACTATCTATCTCTGGACCTATATGAAGCAAATAAATATGGCATAGGCAATAGTAGTGTTACTGTTTTAAATCCTAAACAACTTAGAAATAAGAATTTGAAATGGGAAGGATCAAACACTACTAACTTAGGTATTGACTTAGGTTTCTTTGACAACCGCCTAAATTTAACCGCTGAATTCTTTATCAAGAATACAAAAGACTTGCTATTGTCACAATCACTGGCACATATTACAGGATTTGACTCACAAATGCAAAACGTAGGAAAAATTCAAAATAAGGGTATTGAATTAAGTTTAAACAGCACCAATATTCAAACTCGGAATTTTACTTGGCAAACCAACTTTAATATATCATTCATCAGGAATACATTGAAGTCACTGGCGTCAGGAGTAAACTACATGCAAGCACGTTCTGGCTTTGATAGCAATTTCACTTCATATGATTATATGGCTATTGTCGGACAATCGCTTGGTCTGATTTACGGATATGAATTTGATGGTATTTATCAATATTCAGATTTTTATTCAGTTCCGGGTTCCAGCACTTTAATATTAAAGGAAGGCGTAACAAGCAATCCAAGTCTTGGAAACAGATTGTCTCCGGGAGCAGTTAAATATAAAGATCAAGATGGTGATGGAGTAATAACAACTAAAGACCGTACTGTTATCGGTAATGCTTTGCCTAAATGGTATGGTGGTATCACTAACACATTCAACTATAAAGGTATTGATTTTAGCTTTATGTTGCAATTCAATTACGGCAATGACATTTATAATGCAACCCGTTTGTATGCAACTCAAACCAATACACAACGTAGAAACCAATTAGCAGAAGTAGCAGACCGTTGGAGTCCGACAAACGCTTCAAACAAGGTACCTCGCTACAATGGATACGTAGTAAACGATGTGTATTCACGATTTGTAGAAGATGGTTCTTTCCTACGTTTAAAGAATATAACACTAGGATATACACTGCCTCATAAATGGACTCGTAGTTTCCATGTATCCAAACTTCGCGTATATGCTACCGGACAAAATCTCTTCTGCCTTAACAACTATAGCGGATATGATCCGGAAGTAAGTACAGCCAGCAAAAGTCCTATGACTCCCGGACTGGATTGGGGTGCTTATCCTAAGAGTAGAGTATTTACATTTGGTATTGATTTACAGTTCTAATATGAGAAAATAATATGAAGAAATTAATATATTACATAGCAATGTCCATTCTGTGCATTTTACCTTATTCATGCTCATTAGATGAAGAGGCAAGAAGCGAAATGGAAAAGAAGAATTACATGACTAATGCTAAAGAAGCACAAGATGTTCTATTAGGAGTATATCGTACAACTGTTGAAGATGCTGCATACGGGTATCATCTATCTTTCTTGTTCAACATGGGAACAGATATATCTCAAGGAGAAGGTTCCGATATAACGAATTATCGTATCATTGTCAATAACGCTTTTCCTACTACCCAAGTAGAAATTCAACAAACATGGCAAGTTCTTTATAAAGGTATCTACAGAGCAAACGACTTCCTGGAACGTATTAGTGGAAAAATAGAGACTTATAATACTACTGATAAAAAAATCGCAACTCTTTATATAGCCGAAGCCAGAGCGTTAAGAGCCATGTTCTATTTCGAGTTAGTTCGTCGTTATGGAAATATTCCTTTGATTACCAGTACAGAGATGTCTTATCAAGCTCCTACTACTTTTACACAGGCTACTCCTGATAAAGTATATGAATTTATTGAAGACGATCTTCTTTATGCTAGTGAAGTCCTACCATATGCAATCGACGATCAGCTTCGTGAGAACACATCATATCGTTTTAGTAAAGGGGCAGCACTTGGGCTCTTGGCAAAAGTGTATGCTACATGGGCAGGATATCCTGTACAAAATACAGCAAAATGGGAAGATGCTGCCAAAACAGCACGTATCCTCATCGAATCCGGCAAACATTCATTACTGCGCAATTATGAAAAGTTATGGGAAAATACTTGTAGCAGTGTATGGGATCCAACAGAAAGCTTAATCGAGATTTCATTCTATTCTCCTACCGTATCTGGTTCTGGAGATCCTGTAGGGCGTATCGGCAAATGGAATGGAGTAAAAACAACAGCTATCGCCGGTGTACGAGGTAGTTGTGCAGGAAATATGAAAGTAGTCCATACATTCGTGCTCGATTGGAGAGACGGCAAAAATGCAAATGACAAACGTCGCGATCTATCAGTAGCAAACTATAAGTATGATGACGATTACGTATTATGGGCTAAAGGTAAAAGTGACACGGAAGAATCTGCAAAATTAAAAGACCAAGATCCCACTCAAGCTCAAAAAGAAAAACAAAACTATACACCAGCCAAATGGGATCTTATAAAATACCAAAAGACAGGTGGGGTTATCAATAACGATAAATCTAACGCAAACTGGTATTTCTTACGTTATGCAGATGTATTACTCATCTATGCCGAAGCGCTGAATGAATGGAAACATGGTCCTACCACAGAAGCTTATGCTGCAATTAACGAAGTTCGTCGTCGTGGATATGGATATCCTAGCAATACAGGAAGCTGCGACCTTTCAAACTTAAATGAAGAAACTTTCCGTGAAGCAGTCAGAAAAGAACGTGCGTATGAATTAGCATTTGAAGGTCATCGTCGTATGGATTTAGTTCGCTGGGGCATCTATTATGAAACTATACAAAAAACGAATGCTGCTTTAGCAAACTGGTGGGATTCTGCAGATAATTACAGATATTTGTTATATAAATATACAGAGAAAAACAAACATGAATTACTGCCTATTCCACAACGTGAAAAGGACTTGTGTATTCAGTTCAAACAAAACCCTGGTTGGTAACAAAATCTCTATAACTTCTCTCCAATATGCCTTAAATAGGGCATATTGGAGATATTTAAAACCTTTTTCAACAAAATCAAAACTTGAAAAGCTCTATTTAAACGCCTTTTCGACAATCCTGTAACACAAAATTAGGTCTTTCGCCTACTTTTGCATCAGTTACAAAACTTCTAAAAACAATCACTTAAAATGAATAACATGAAAAAGAAACTTGTTCTCTTTGCTTCGGTTAGTATTGCACTCGCGTCGTGCCAGACAACCCCAAAGGAAGACTACAGTTGGATAAAAAAAGGACTGGATGTAGCTTCTGCCCAATTACAACTTTCTGCTGAAGAGGTTAGTGGTACAGGGATGTTGCCACGCTCCATCCGTACCGGCTATGACATGGATTTCCTTTGCCGTCAGTTGGAAAGAGATTCATTAACATTTAAAGATTCCCTACGTGCACAACCTACTGCCGAGCAATTAGGCAAACGTCGCCTCTGCAACGTTTATGACTGGACGAGCGGTTTCTTCCCCGGTTCATTATGGTATGCATACGAACTGACAGGAAACGATACACTGAAAACTCAAGCAATCGAATATACCAATCTTCTGAATCCGGTACGCTATTATAAAGGTACACATGATTTGGGATTTATGGTCAACTGTAGCTACGGCAATGCAGAACGTCTTTCACCTAACGATACCATCGCTGCTGTGATGAGAGAAACTGCCGATAACCTTTGCGGTCGTTTCAATGATTCTATCGGTGCTATCCGTTCATGGGATTTCGGAACATGGAACTTCCCGGTTATCATCGACAATATGATGAACCTTGATCTTCTGTTCAATGTAGCAAAAGCAACAGGCGACAATAGATATAAAGACATCGCTATCAAACATGCCATGACAACGATGCATAATCACTTCCGCCCGGATTATACTTGCTGGCATGTAGTAAGCTATAACAGCGATGGTACAGTAGAACGAAAACAAACCCACCAAGGCAAGAACGATGATTCTTCATGGGCACGCGGACAGGCATGGGCTGTGTACGGATATACCGCTTGTTTCCGCGAAACAAATGATAGTATCTTCCTGAACTTTGCAAAGGATATAGCTGATATGATTATGGATCGCGTAAAAACAGACGACGCTATTCCTTATTGGGATTATGATGCTCCTGTAACCAAAGAAACTCCACGCGATGTATCTGCTGCTTCTGTCACTGCTTCTGCAATGATCGAACTAAGCACAATGGTTCCCGATGGACAGAAATATCTGGATTATGCGGAAAAAATTCTGAAGAGTCTGTCAAGTGATGCATATCTTGCAAAAGTGGGTGACAATCAAGGATTCATTTTGATGCATTCCGTAGGTTCACTGCCCAATGGTTCTGAAATCGACACTCCACTGAACTATGCTGACTACTATTATCTGGAAGCATTGAAGAGATTCATGGATCTGAAAGGTATCAACTACAAAGATATCTAATACATAAAATTATAACACCTATTATATCATGAATAAAACTTTAAAGTACATCGTTCTGCTTGCAATCGCATGTTTCGTAAGCAAGGGTTATGCCCAAGAACTGAAAAGCGAAGTCTTTTCTCTTCTTAACCTAGACTATCCGGGACTGGAGAAAGTAAAAGCTTTGCATCAGGAGGGTAAAGATGAGGATGCTGCCAAAGCATTGCTGGACTATTACCGTGCACGTACCAACGTAAAAACTCCGGATATCAATCTGAACAAGGTGACTATCAGCAAAGAAGAACAGCAATGGGCGGATGACGGATTGAAACATACATTCTTCGTACATAAAGGTTATCAACCTTCTTACAATTATGGAGAAGATATCAACTGGCAATACTGGCCGGTGAAAGATAATGAGCTCCGCTGGCAGTTGCACCGTCACAAATGGTTCACTCCAATGGGTAAAGCTTACCGTATATCCGGTGATGAAAAATATGCTAAAGAATGGGCACACCAGTATATCGACTGGATTAAAAAGAATCCATTGGTGAAGATGGACAAGAAAGAATATGAGCTGGTAAGTGATGGAAAAATCAAAGGTGAAGTAGAAAACGTACGTTTTGCATGGCGTCCTCTGGAAGTGAGTAATCGTCTGCAAGACCAGACTTCACAGTTCCAGTTATTCCTTCCCTCCCCTTCTTTCACTCCGGACTTCCTGACAGAATTCCTAGTGAACTATTACAAACATGCTGTACATATCCTTGCTAATTACTCGGATCAAGGCAACCACTTACTGTTTGAAGCTCAACGCATGATTTATGCAGGTGCCTTTTTCCCTGAATTCAAAGATGCTCCGGCTTGGAGAAAAAGTGGTATCGACATTCTGAACCGTGAAATTCACGTACAGGTATACGAAGATGGCGGACAGTTCGAACTTGACCCACATTATCATCTGGCAGCTATTAACATTTTCTGTAAAGCCTTAGGTATCGCAGATACTAACGGATTCCGTAAGGAATTCCCTCAAGATTATTTGGATACCATTGAAAACATGATTATGTTCTATGCAAACATTTCTTTCCCTGATTACACCAATCCATGTTTCAGCGACGCCAAGTTGACAACAAAGAAAGAAATGGTGAAAAACTACAAGTCATGGAGTAAACTGTTCCCGAAGAACCAGGCAATCAAATACTTTGCTACAGAAGGAAAAGAAGGTGCATTGCCGGATTATATGTCTAAAGGTTTCCTGAAATCAGGCTTCTTTGTATTCCGTAATTCATGGGGAATGGATGCTACCCAAATGGTAGTAAAGGCAGGTCCGAAAGCTTTCTGGCACTGTCAGCCGGATAATGGTACATTTGAACTTTGGTTCAACGGCAAGAATTTGTTCCCGGATTCTGGTTCGTATGTATACGCCGGTGAAGGCGAAGTAATGGAACAACGCAACTGGCACCGTCAGACTTGTGTTCACAACACAGTAACCCTGGACAACAAGAATCTCGATACAACAGAATCTGTTACTAAGTTGTGGCAACCGGAAGGTGCTATCCAGACTTTAGTGACTGAAAATCCGAGTTACAAGAATCTGAAACACCGTCGTTCTGTTTTCTTCGTTGATAACACTTACTTTGTCATTGTAGATGAAATGGCAGGTAGCGGTAAAGGTTCTATCAATCTCCACTATCAGATGCCGAAAGGAGAAATTGCCAACAGCCGCGAAGACATGACGTTCCTGACACAGTTTGAGGATGGAAGCAACATGAAACTGCAATGCTTCGGCCCTGCTGGCATGAGTATGAAGAAAGAACCAGGATGGTGTTCAACTGCTTATCGCAAACGCTACAAACGTATGAATGTATCGTTCAACGTGAGAAAAGACGGCGAAGAAGCTGTACGTTACATCACTGTTATCTACCCGGTTAAGAAAAGCGCAGATGCCCCTAAATTTGACGCTAAATTCAAGAACAAAGCGTTCGATGAAAACGGTCTGGAAGTAGAAGTGAAAGTAAACGGAAAGAAACAGTCATTAAAATACAAACTATAAAAAGCCTCAAAGCCTCTCCCTGCCCCTTTTCTTGGGAGAGGCTTCTTATCATTATGGAAAACTATTACACCTCCTCTACCCTACTCTTCCCATTGGCAGCACTAAGCCTCGTTTCTTGCAACAGCCAAAAGAAAGAAGAAGTCAGACAGCCGAACATCATCTTCATGATGACGGATGATCACACCACTCAAGCAATGTCCTGTTATGGAGGCAATCTGATCCAAACTCCTAATATGGATCGGATTGCCAATGAAGGTATTCGCTTTGATAATTGTTACGCTGTCAATGCTCTTTCGGGACCTTCACGTGCTTGCATCCTCACCGGCAAGTTCAGTCACGAGAATGGTTTTACCGATAATGCAAGTACATTCAACGGCGATCAACAGACATTCCCCAAACTTCTTCAGCAAGCCGGATACCAGACTGCCATGATCGGCAAATGGCACCTCATCAGCGAACCGCAAGGTTTCGACCATTGGAGTATCCTTAGCGGCCAACATGAGCAAGGTGACTATTACGATCCTGATTTCTGGGAAGACGGAAAACATATCGTAGAAAAAGGATATGCTACGGATATTATTACCGACAAAGCAATTAAATTCCTTGAAGGACGGGACAAGAACAAACCGTTCTGCATGATGTATCACCAGAAAGCCCCACACCGTAACTGGATGCCCGCTCCCCGTCATTTAGGCATATTCAATAATACAACTTTCCCGGAACCGGCTAATCTGTTCGACGACTACGAAGGTCGTGGAAGAGCTGCTCGCGAGCAGGATATGTCTATCGAGCACACGTTGACAAACGACTGGGATCTCAAATTGATGACTCGTGAAGAGATGCTGAAAGATACAACCAACCGTCTTTATAGTGTATATAAACGTATGCCTATTGAAGTTCAGGATAAATGGGATTCTGTATACGCCGGGCGCATTGCCGAATACCGCAAAGGTGACTTGAAAGGCAAATCTTTAATCAGCTGGAAATATCAACAATATATGCGCGATTATCTGGCTACGGTTCTGGCAGTAGACGAAAATATCGGCCGACTACTGAATTATCTCGAAAAGATTGGTGAACTGGACAATACAATCATTGTCTACACCTCCGACCAGGGTTTCTTCCTTGGAGAACATGGCTGGTTTGACAAACGCTTCATGTATGAAGAATGTCAGCGCATGCCTCTTATCATCCGTTACCCGAAAGCAATCAAAGCAGGAAGTACCAGTAATGCAATCAGCATGAATGTAGACTTTGCTCCTACCTTCCTCGACTTTGCCGGAGTAGATATCCCGTCAGATATTCAAGGAGCTTCTTTGAAACCGATATTGGTCAACGAAGGCAAAACCCCGGCCGACTGGCGTAAAGCTGCTTATTACCATTATTACGAGTACCCTGCAGAACACTCTGTAAAACGTCACTATGGTATCCGTACACAAGATTTCAAACTGATTCATTTCTACAACGATATTGACGAATGGGAAATGTATGACATGAAAGCTGATCCGAGAGAGATGAACAACGTCTTCGGCAAACCGGAGTATGCTAAAGTACAAAAAGAGCTGATGGAGCTACTTCAGGACACTCAAAAACAGTACAAAGATACTGACCCGGATGAAAAGGAAAAAGTCCTCTTTAAAGGTGATCGCCGACAAATGCAAAACCGCTAAGAGGAGGACATATAAATAAGAATTAATATGCTTCATTATTAGTTTACCGAATAAATTAGATAAAACCATGGATAGAAGAAAGTTTTTAAAAAACACAGGCTGGTCTTTCCTCGGATTGGCAGCTTCAGGCAGTTTGCTGGGTTCTTGCGCAGCTGGAAGCAAAGAAGCAAAAAAGATTATGCCGTCAGCCAGTAACCTCAAAATGTACTGGGGCGACTTACATAACCATTGCAACATCACATACGGACACGGCGACATGCGCGACGCTTTTGAAGCAGCGAAAGGACAATTGGATTTTGTCAGTGTCACTCCTCATGCTATGTGGCCGGATATTCCCGGAGCAGATGATCCCCGCCTGAAATGGGTGATTGATTATCACACAGGAGCTTTCAAACGTTTGCGTGAAGGCGGTTATGAGAAGTACGTAAAAATGACGAATGAATATAATAAAGAAGGTGAATTCCTTACTTTTGTCGGATACGAGGCCCACAGCATGGAACATGGTGACCATGTTGCATTGAATTATGATCTCGACGCACCGCTTGTGGAATGTACTTCTATCGAAGACTGGAAACAGAAGGCAAAAGGACACAAAGTATTTATTACTCCACATCACATGGGTTACCAGGGCGGCTATCGCGGTTACAACTGGAAATGCTTTACCGAAGGAGATATTACCCCATTCGTAGAAATGTATTCCCGTCATGGTCTGGCAGAAAGCGATCAGGGAGATTATCCTTATCTACACGATATGGGTCCGCGCCAATGGGAAGGAACCATTCAATATGGTCTTGAATTAGGCAACAAATTCGGTATCATGGCTTCTACCGATCAACATTCCGGTTATCCGGGAAGCTATGGCGACGGTCGTATCGGTGTCATGGCTCCGTCATTGACTCGCGACGCTATTTGGGAAGCTCTCCGCACCCGCCATGTATGTGCCGCAACCGGTGATAAAATTATTATCGACTTCCGCCTCAACGACACTTTCATGGGTGACGTGGTTCGCGGTAACAGCCGCCGTATCTATCTGAACGTTACAGGTGAAAGCTGTATCGACTATGTAGATATTGTCAAGAACGGACAGATTTTAGCTCGCATGAATGGCCCGCTGACTCCGATTGCCCCGGAAGGTGATACGGTACGTTGCAAAGTTAAAGTTGATTTTGGTTGGAATCGTGAAGAGAAATACGTACATTGGCAGGGTAAACTGTCCGTGGACAAAGGACAGATCCATAGTGTAACTCCTTGTTTCCGTGGCGCAGCGTTCACTTCTCCGCAAGAAGGTGAAACTGAATTCCACACGCATGTCAACCGTATCGTATCCGTTGGCAACAAGGAAACCGAACTGGATATGTATAGCAGCAAAAATCCGAATACGACTACAGCAGCCATGCAAGCCGTCATTCTGGATGTGGAAATGCCCAAAGACGGTAAGATCATTGCCGAATTCAATGGCAAGAAGTTTGAACATACGTTGGGCGAGTTGCTCAAAGGTTCACGTTCACACTTCATGATCGGTTGGTTGAGCGAGGCGATCCTTTTCAATCGTGCTATGCCGGAAAGCTGTTTCACTTTGGAACACTACATGGAAGATAAAGAGCCGCAACGTGATACGGACTACTACTATGTACGCGTTCGCCAACGTGACGGACAATGGGCTTGGAGTTCACCGATTTGGGCAGAAAGAGTGTGATTTTTTTAAGTATTAAGTATTACTTGGTGATATGGAAAAAGAATACGCTATAGGAATTGACCTTGGCGGAACTTCTGTAAAATACGCCCTAATTGATAATGAAGGCGTATTTTACTTTCAAGGGAAGTTACCGTCGAAAGCCGATGTATCAGCAGAAGCTGTCATCGGACAGTTGGTTACTGCTATCAATGAAGTGAAAGCCTTTGCACAGGAACAAGGCTACAAAATCAATGGTATAGGAATCGGTACACCGGGCATCGTAGATTCTACAAACCGCATAGTTCTGGGAGGTGCGGAAAACATCAACGGTTGGGAAAACATACATCTGGCGGACCGCATTGAAAAGGAAACCGGATTCCCGGCTTTATTAGGAAATGATGCCAATCTGATGGGATTAGGAGAAACAATGTATGGAGCCGGACAGGGAGCCACTCATGTTGTTTTCCTAACAGTAGGAACAGGCATTGGCGGTGCAGTAGTCATCGATGGCAAATTGTTCAACGGTTATGCCAACCGGGGGACAGAACTGGGGCACGTGCCTCTCATTGCCAATGGCGAACCTTGTGCCTGTGGTTCCGTCGGCTGTCTGGAACATTATGCTTCCACTTCCGCCTTGGTACACCGTTTCAGTCAACGGATAATAGACGCAGGTATCTCCTACCCGAATGAGGAGATTAATGGAGAACTGATCGTCCGCCTTTACAAACAAGGAGATAAGATTGCACAACTATCGCTGGAAGAACACTGTGATTTTCTGGGACATGGAATTGCAGGATTCATTAATATCTTCAGCCCTCAAAAGATTGTGATCGGTGGAGGACTTTCCGAAGCCGGAGACTTTTATATTCAGAAAGTAAGCGAAAAAGCCCGCAGTTACGCCATCCCCGACTGTGCCGTGAATACTCAAATCATAGCTGCCGCTCTTGGAAACAAGGCCGGAAGTATTGGAGCCGCTTCACTCTTTTTCAAATGAAAACAAAAATAAATGATAGTTGATAGCTGATAAATGATAGTTAGTAAATGAAAGTTATCCCAACATACAAATACTCAATCATCAATTAATTATCAACTTCCATCTATCAGTTATCATTTATCAACTATCAACTATTTAAGATTATGAGAAAAAATTTAGGGATGCTGGCGCTGATTATGGCGTTCTGGTTTACCATCTCGTTTATCACCAATATTCTAGGCCCACTCATTCCGGATATTATCCACAACTTCAATCTAAGTGACCTGGCAATGGCGGGATTTATCCCGACTTCTTTCTTCCTGGCCTATGCCATCATGTCTATCCCTGCCGGATTGCTCATCGACCGTTTCGGTGAAAAGCCGATATTATTCGGTGGATTTCTGATGCCGTTTATCGGCACCATCCTATTTGCCTGCATGCACACGTATCCGATGTTATTGGCTTCTTCTTTCATCATCGGACTGGGAATGGCCATGTTACAAACGGTATTGAATCCACTCCAACGTACCGTAGGAGGAGAAGAAAACTATGCATTTATCGCCGAACTGGCACAGTTCATGTTTGGCATTGCTTCTTTCCTAAGTCCTCTGGTATATACTTATCTGATTCGTGAACTTGATCCGGCAACATATACAGCAGGTAAGAGTTTCTTTATCGACCTGTTGGCCGATGTCACTCCACGGGAAATGCCGTGGGTATCTCTTTATTGGGTATTTACAATCCTGCTATTGGTCATGCTGATAGCTGTCGGTGTATCCCGTTTTCCCAAGATCGAGTTGAAAGAAGACGAGAAAAGCGGGTCTAAAGATTCATATCTGGCTTTATTCAAACAGAAATATGTATGGCTGTTTTTCCTGGGAATTTTCTGCTATGTAAGTACGGAACAGGGAACTTCAATCTTCATGAGTACCTTCTTGGAACAATATCATGGAGTTAACCCACAAACAGACGGTGCACAGGCCGTAAGCTATTTCTGGGGATTGATGACAGCCGGTTGTCTGGTAGGTATGATTCTGCTCAAGTTAATTGACAGTAAACGATTGTTGCAAATTTCCGGAATTCTGACGATCATCCTATTATTATCGGCATTATTCGGAAGTAAGGAAGTATCCATGCTTGCTTTCCCTGCTGTTGGATTCAGCATCTCCATGATGTATTCCATCGTATTCTCATTGGCGCTGAACTCTGCGTCACAGCACCACGGTTCATTCGCAGGTATACTATGCTCGGCAATTGTAGGTGGTGCCGGTGGTCCGATGATTGTAAGTACACTGGCAGATGCAACATCACTCCGTACGGGTATGCTCTTTATCCTTGTTTTTGTAGGATATATCACCTTTATCGGTTTCTGGGCATGTCCACTGATTAATAACAAGACTGTTCGTCTGAAAGATTTGTTCAAACAACGCTGAATAACAAAGCGATGAATAATAAAAGCAAAGTTATATGATGAAACAACGAATATCTATTTTTCTCTTGTTCACCCTTCTGCTATTCGCCAATGGATATGCACAAAAAGGAATCATGCGTCTGACTCAACAGACCTTGATGCATGAAGTCCGCGAAACGCCTTCGCCTCTGGACGGACAGCATATTACTGTCAATCCCCCACGTTTTATGTGGCCGGATAAGTTCCCGCACCTCGGTGCTGTATTGGACGGAGTTGAAGAAGAGGACTACAAACCCGAAGTAACCTACCGCATCCGTATTGCACGCGACCCCGAATTTAAATCGGAAGTGATTACCGCCGAAAGAAAATGGGCATTTTTCAACCCATTCAAACTCTTTGAAAAAGGGAAATGGTATTGGCAACATGCCTACGTTAACAAAGAAGGAAAAGAAGAATGGTCACCTGTTTATCATTTTTATATAGACGAACACATACGTACATTCAACCCTCCTTCTCTACAGGAAGTATTAACCAAATTGCCCAAGACTCATCCCCGCATCTTGCTTGATGCCGAAGATTGGGATAATATCATCGAACGGAATAAAAACAATCCGGAGGCACAGGCTTATATCCGAAAAGCCGATAAATGCCTGAACCACCCGCTGAAACATCTGGAAGAAGAAATTGATACAACCCAGGTTGTCAAGTTGACAAATATTGTTCAATATCGTTCTGCCCTGATTCGGGAAAGTCGTAAGATTGTAGACCGTGAAGAAGCAAATATCGAAGCCATGGTACGCGCTTACCTGCTAACGAAAGATGAGGTATACTACAAAGAAGGCATTAAGCGTCTTTCCGAAATTCTTTCCTGGAAAAAAAGTAAGTACTTTGCTGGAGATTTCAATCGTTCTACTATTCTGTCCATGAGCACTTCAGCGTATGATGCATGGTACAATCTGTTGACTCCGAATGAGAGAAAACTACTCCTAAGAACGATTCGTGACAATGGAAAGAAGTTCTATCATGAATATGTCAATCACTTGGAAAACCGCATTGCTGATAATCATGTCTGGCAAATGACTTTCCGTATCTTGAATATGGCCGCATTTGCTACGTATGGCGAACTCCCGATGGCTTCCACCTGGGTGGATTATTGCTACAATGAATGGGTATCCCGTCTGCCGGGCCTCAACGCGGATGGAGGATGGCACAATGGTGATTCTTATTTCCAGGTCAATCTCCGCACATTGATTGAAGTTCCCGCTTTCTACTCCCGTATCAGCGGATTCGATTTCTTCGCTGATCCGTGGTATAACAACAATGCATTTTACGTCATCTACCAGCAGCCTCCATTCTCAAAATCAGCCGGACAAGGCAATTCACATGAAAGCAAAATGAAGCCGAACGGTACACGAGTAGGTTATGCGGATGCCTTGGCACGTGAATGTAATAATCCGTGGGCGGCTGCTTATGTACGTACCATTCTGCAAAAGGAACCGGATATCATGGAAAAAACTTTCCTCGGAAAATCTGGAGACTTGACCTGGTATCGTTGTACAACCAAAAAAGCTCTCCCCAAAGAAGGACATACTCTTGCCGAACTACCCATGGCGAAAGTATTCAATGAAACGGGAATCGGTACGATGAATACCTCTTTGGGAGATATAGATAAGAATGCCATGTTATCGTTCCGCTCCAGTTCTTATGGTTCCACTTCCCATGCACTGGCCAATCAGAATGCTTTTAATACATTCTATGGAGGTAAAGCCATTTTTTACAGCAGCGGACATCGTACAGGTTTTACGGACGATCATTGTATGTATTCTTACCGTAACACCCGTGCACACAACAGCATTTTGGTAAATGGAATGACTCAAAAGATTGGAACGGAAGGATATGGCTGGATTCCGCGTTGGTATGAAGGAGAAAAAATCGCTTATATGGTAGGAGATGCTTCCAATGCTTATGGTAAAGTGACTTCTCCCCTATGGCTGAAACGTGGAGAACTATCCGGTACGCAATATACGCCTGAAAAAGGATGGGATGAGAACAAACTGAATATGTTCCGCCGTCATATCATCCAACTGGGAAGTACCGGAGTTTTCGTGATTTATGATGAACTGGAAGGAAAGGAGGCTGTTACATGGGGTTACCTTTTACATACTGTAGAATTACCAATGGAAATACAGGAACTGACCGATGAGGTGAAAGTAACCGGAAGGAATAAAGCTGGCGGTATCTCTGTTGCCCATCTTTTCAGTTCGGCAAAAACGGAACAGGCAATGGTAGATACTTTCTTCTGTGCTCCGACCAACTGGAAAAATGTGACGAATGCACAAGGAAAAGCAGTGAAATATCCTAATCACTGGCATTTCTCTTCTACAACTGTTCCTTGCAAAACCGCCCGTTTCCTGACTGTGATGGATACACATGGAGACAACCGTCCGGATATGCAGGTAGTTCGCAAAGGCAATATCATTCAAGTAGGTGACTGGACTATCACTTGCAACCTTACGGAAAAAGGAAAAGCTGCTATCCACGTTAGTAATAAAGTGGAGAAAGTTTACTTAAACTACGATGCCGGTAAAAAGGAAGGTGCAACGACGGTAACAGATCAGGTAAAAGGGAAACAGGTTAATAAAGTCCTGACAGACTATTTACCGGATTTTGAGATTTAATCTCTCCCCCCCCCAAAAACTGTCCCGTTATTCAATCTTCTATAAATTGAATAGCGGGATATTTTTTATAGAGAATAAAAGATAAAGAACAGAGTATAAAGTACATGATCCTATGAATTGCAACCAAGAAGAGTTCTCTCTACAAACATATACTCCTTTAAAAACGTTATATTTGCAGAGTAAAATAAATTAAGAAAGAACAATGAAATATATCGGAGCACACGTTAGCGCCTCTGGTGGCGTAGAGTTCGCACCCATTAATGCGCATGAAATAGGAGCAAATGCTTTTGCGTTATTCACCAAGAATCAACGTCAATGGGTAAGTAAACCGCTAACAGAAGAAAGTATCAGTCTCTTCAAAGAGAATTGTGAGAAATATGGTTTCCAACCGGAATATATCCTGCCACATGACAGTTATCTTATCAATCTGGGACATCCGGAGGAAGAGGGACTTCAAAAAAGCCGTGCCGCTTTTCTGGATGAAATGCAACGTTGCGAACAGCTTGGATTGAAACTTTTAAATTTCCACCCCGGTAGCTCTCTCAATAAAGTATCAACAGAAGATTGTCTGTCACTTATCGCAGAAAGCATTAATCTCGCTTTAGAGAAAACAAAAGGTGTAACAGCCGTTATTGAAAACACTGCCGGACAAGGCAGTAATTTAGGAAGCGAATTCTGGCAGTTGAAATATATCATTGATCGGGTAAACGACAAGAACCGGGTAGGTGTTTGTCTCGATACCTGCCATACTTATACCGCAGGTTACGATATTGTCAATGAATACGATAAAGTATTTGATGAATTTGACAAGGAAGTGGGATTCAATTATCTTCGTGGTATGCACTTGAATGATTCAAAAAAAGCACTAGGCACCCATGTAGACCGCCACGACAGCATTGGTGAAGGATTGATTGGCAAAGCTTTTTTTGAAAGATTGATGCAAGATTCCAGATTTGATAATATACCGTTAATACTCGAAACTCCGGATGAAAGTAAATGGAAAGAAGAAATTGCATGGCTAAGAAGCATGGAATAGTCATGGTATTGCCAACAAATTAATTAGAGGCGACCCATTAACGGAATTAATTCATTATTGCACTGTTTTAAATTAAATACTACATAGTGAAAAAACATCTATCATAAGTATCATTCATTTTAATAATCATTTTATTATCAAAAGAATAAGTATGATAGATAGCTGTTTGAAAAGGTATCTATCATGCTTTTACCAGCAAAAACAGGTTATCTATCATCAACAAAATAGCCGAATAAAGGCCCTATATGCATAAGATAGCTTGTTTTTATTGCAATGAACCTGTATAAATCCGATGATCGTGGCTTGATAATCCAACTTTAACGGTGATAAGTTTATAGCCCACGTATGCAGGCTGTACAGCCCACGCTTGTAAACCATACAGCCTACAGATGCGGGCTGTACAGCCTGCATACGTGGGCTATAGAAACATTACCGCTCCCAATAGATTATTAAGAATACAGGTTGTCATCCTATAAAACGTGCATTCTTATGCCTTTAAATGGGTAATCTCACCTAATACTACACTAAAATAGACAAAGTATAGGCATGATAGATAGCTGTTTTTTGCAATAAAACTATGATAGATGCCTTTTTTAAAAGGTATCTATCATAGTTATTCTTCTGATAATGAAATGATTATTAAAATGAATGATACTTATGATAGATATTTTTTCACCATGTAGCATTTAATTCAAATCCGCACTGTTTCATTCATTTCCGTACCGTTATGAATTTATTCTGCCAACCATATGCTTAATAAATATTCGCCATACTGACTAAAGGTTCATACAGTTTCTCTATATCCTGCGAATCCATCTCTATTTGCACCTGATCGCCGGGCATTAATGTCTGCCCCTTAGGAGGTAGATTCTTCCGGTCGCGATGCACATTAATTATTACACAACGCTCCGGTAAACGAAGTTCATCTACTATTTTCCCGTCTAAATAAGAGCCGCTCATAATTTCTACAGACAATGTGTAACGCGGTTCTTCCTTAAATGCAGGCGAATGAATCATATCGTCATACAAAATAACATTGAACGGTTTGATTTGAAGCATTTCCGTAAAATAATAAGTTAATCCTCCTACAACAATAGAAGGATAAAAGACTTCCAAATGCCCCGTAATCTCGGTTATTAGTACAATAGCTGTCAAAGGGGTACGGATTACTGCTACAAGGAATGCAGACATACAAATCAACATGATATAACTAATATTCTCATAAGCAATAACACCCTGTTGAACCATAATTAATCCCACGATTTGTCCAAGAAGTCCTCCCGTCACCAGCGTCGGAATAAAACTTCCTCCCGGTAAACCTGAAGAAAAAGAAAAAGCGCTAAAAACAAAATGCAACAGCATCATGCCGACAATCCAGAGAATATGCGTGTCCGGATGCATAGCTTGTGATAACAAGAACTGCTCCCCTCCTCCGGTCAGATTAAACTCGGCCATAGAAATCAGAAAAGCTATAAAAAGCAAATACAACATCTTCACGTATTCCGGATGCTTAATAGCAGGGTAAATACGTTTCACCTGAAGAGTGGTGACAGAAAAGAACTTTCCAAAAACAGAAACCACTGCTGCCAACAAAAGAAACAATTTCACTTGTCCCCAGAAAGTCATTCCCGGTACAATAGCATCAATATGAAAATAAGGATTGATCGGGAAAATCCAACTGGCAACTCCACCTGCCACTACTCCTGCCAAAAGAGTGGTAATAGCTGTTTTAGGTGCATCGAACCGCTCAATAGATTCGATCACCAACAATGATGAAGCCAATGGGGCAGCAAAAGCAGCCGCTAACCCGGCACCGGCGCCGGCAGACAATAGTTGTTTCCGTTCACCGCTAAGCACCCTCCCCCATTTGGATACCAAATATCCAATATACGAACCTATTTGTACGGAGGGACCTTCACGCCCCAAAGACAACCCGGTACTTAATGCAAGTATTCCACCTACAAACTTTGCCACCAATTCCAGAAAAGGATGTTTATAATCAACCCTGCCGTTGATAACTCCACGTGTTTGCGGAATACCCCCACCGGTAATAAGCGGCATTTTCTTTACCAACCAGGATACGAATACCAGTATTCCCCACATCAAAAGAAAAAGAGGTATGTACCAATACCATTTGGGATGAGAATCAAAGAAATCGTGACGGAGATTAAAGAAAAACTGTAATAGGTAATGATAAGGCACAGCCACAAGTCCTGTCAGTAATCCTACGAAGATACTGACAAAGTACAGTCGGGCATCAATCAACTTCAGTTTAAAAATGCGCCAACGACCTTTATCTTTTATCTTTTTTATCAGTCGAAACATTCAGCCAGCCTTACATTGTTTTTATACGTAGGACATACAACAATCAAAACCCTGCTGTGGTTTTCAAACTTATGAAGATTTAATTTCTACTTATTTTCCCATCATATTCAAACGAAGTATAGCATGCACCATAAAGTAAGAACCCAGTGCATTATAATCAGTGTCACGAATGGCAGTAGCGGTTATCGTACGTATCATAGAAATGTCCTGATGAAGAATATCATATATTTTGAAGCGGATTAGTAACTGTTTCCTCTTCAAAAAGGCTTTTGACAGCTGACAGTTCCACATGAAATTTGCTTTAGCATAACCCTCATAACCATATCCGGTACGAAGGAAATAAGTCAGGTCATTATATAACTCCATCCCCCAGGGAAGATAAAGCTGCAATTCAGTTCCTGCCTGATAATCAAAAGTTTCAGTACGTTTCTCCCGTACGTCATTATAAGAATTGTTATAAGTCAGACCAACAAGCCCCGTAAGTTCCATTTGGCGGGTACGATAAGTAATCCGTAGACGTTCACGTCCCGTTAAATGCTGTACGGAAGTTTTCACCGGTTCTTCTTTGTTCAAGGTTGTATAGCCATTCTGATTCCGGTATTGCAGATAGGAGTAAGTACGAAATATCCAGTTACGATTCTTAAAAGGAGTATTAAGAGAAAAAGAACCCATGGCGCGCCAATTACCATTCATATTGACCGGAGATGTAGTTCGTACACCGGTTTCACTATCGTATGTCACCTGGTTGGTTACATTGTTAATGGTATTCTCGAACAAAGCGGTAGCTACCATATTTCGCTGATGTTTGGTATTATAAGAATTGAAATTCAGCGTAAAAGTATTCGTATATGCAGGCTTCAACGAAGGGTTACCGACACGAATATTCAAAGGGTTGGTACGGTCGGTCACAGGTTGGAGATCGCGTATATTAGGCTGTTTCCCTTTTCCCCTATACACAATTTGCAAACGGGTGCGTTTTGAAAACTTATAGCGGAAATTGACAGTAGGCGAAAAATTCATGACCGATCTTTCCAACTGATCTTCGGGAGCATCACTCAACAAAGAATGGCTAACAGACTTTTGAGGTTCAAAATCAACACCAATATTATAATTGTACTTCTTTTGCGAGGTACGTATCGCAAGATTTACTAAATGATTACTATATTGATTCTCAAAACGGTTACTGGATTCTTCATCAAAATCAGGAGCAAACTCTTCCAATTCCTTATCCCAGTCATAAACAAAACGATCCGAATTGTTCACTCTATACTGATAGCTGTAACGGAGTTGCAGGAAATGCCGCCACGGCAATGGTTCTACATATACCAGTTGCACCCGGTAATTATACCCGTCAACATCATCCTCTATTTTCTGATTCTGAATCTTCTTCGTATTATTTTTGAAGTACCGGGTAGTAGAAAGATTCGTCCGATCCGTAGCTGAAGCATTAGTACCATAGTCTACCTTCAAAGCAACATTTCTCCCCAAACAACTCAATTTCCGGCTAAGTTGCAACATCATCGTCAGATTATACCGGGAATTATGATTGGTGCCGGAGGACTCTCTTTCATTCAACAGCACATCATTCCCCCACCCTTCCTGAAAGCCACTATTCTCTCTGTCATTGGCCGAGAAACGATATTGAGGACGGAAAATCAATGTAGTAACAGAATCCATCTTCCATTCAAGAAAAGCATTGGCTACCAACTCATGATTCTGTAACCGGCTACCGTTCTTACCCAGATTGATTGATTTATCCTCACGGAGAAAATTGTCGACTGTTGTACGGCTGTCTTCCAAACGGTCTGTACCCACGTATTGAACATTAGAACGTAACTTAACCCGCTTCCAGTCATAAGTCGCGTTAAGTCCCAATGAACGGGAAGTAGTCAGTCCCATCCGATTACGGATATTACCTGTTGAACTGGAAGATTCATTCTGTAATTCCGAGAATCCCTGGTTATTGGTATTATTCAGATTCCCGATAATAGTTAATTGAGAGTTTTCACGAAAACGGTTCAAGGTATTGGCTAATTCATAACGGTCTTTACTTCCATATCCTCCCATAAAATTCTCCATCCAGCCCCGTTTCATATTTTTTTTCACAGACAAGTCCAGAATCATCTCTTCCTCTCCGTCATCTATTCCCGTAAGACGTGCCAAATCCGATTGACGTTCATAGGCTTTCAACTTCTCCACCATCTCCACGGGAAGGTTTTTAAGGGCGGCTTTCGGGTCATCAGAGAAAAACTCTTTACCGTCCACTAAAATCTTCTTCACCTCCTTACCATGTATCAATAACTTACCGTCCGCATCTATTTCGCTTCCCGGAAGCTGTTTCACCAACTCTTCAAGCATCGAACCTTCGGGAGTACGATAGGCGGAAGCATTGAAGACCGTTGTATCCCCTTCCGTCACCGCCATTGGAGCCTGCCCCACTACTACGGCCTCATCCAAAGCATAACTTTCCGGAGTCAGATTGATATTTCCCAATTCATAGGAGGTGCTTTTGCGGGAAATGGAAATGGGATGAAAAACAGGCTTATATCCGATATATGAAACTTGCAATAATAAAGACTTCGCCTTAGTCACAGTAGGAACGGAAACGGAAAGTTGAAATTTACCGATAGCATCCGTAGCACCGCCGCCCAACAATGTACTATCCGGTAAAGCCAAAAGCCGGACCGTAGCAAACGGTACCGGCTGATTGGTTTCAGTATCAATCACACGACCGGAAAAACGCTCTTTGCCGGACTGAGCAAAAACAGTCAAACTAATCAGTAACAAGACATAACAAGTAATCAAACGGTACTGAAAAGAATAAATGTGGCTGCCTATGTTCAAATTGTGTTGATTTAGTAAAATAAAACTATAATAAAATAAACCTAATCTTTATTTCGGGGCTTGACGAGGAGCACGATTTCTTTGTCCCTAGTGGTGTCCCTGTCCCGGTTTCTGACCTTTTCTGCGATCAAATTCCTTTCTGAATTTATTAGCATTCATCTTTTCCTGCTGATAAATTTTCAGAATCTGCTTCTGCGAAAGTATCTTGCTGAATTCATTGTAATACTTTTCACGAATATCCAGCATTTTACGGCTTTGAGTAAACTGGTTTCGCAACATGGTTGCAATCTCGTCGTCAGTCATGGACGGACGTTCTTTCTTAGCATTAGCGTCTGTGCCTTGTGCTTTAGTTTTCTCTGTTCTCGCCTTATGAGTCATCATACGACATTCACGCAATTCTTTCAGATACTTCTCGTATACCGGAGTAAACTTAGCTGCCGTTGCATCATCCAACATCAATGTATTTACTATTTGTTTAGTCTGCATCTGCACCATTTGTTCTGGTGTAGGACGCTGTTTTTTTTGTTTATTATCTGTATTCTGTGCAGACAAAGTCATCTGGCTTCCCATTAGGAGAACGGCCATAATTACATAAATAAATTTAGTCTTCATAATCTTCACGTTTAAAATAATTAATTGAGTTACTTAATTCAAAAATATATCATTTTCAGAGAAGCTGACGAGCTCTTCCAACTCCTCATCTGATAGTTCTTTAATCCATTTATCTACCGGTTCCGTACCATTGGCTAATACTTTCGAAGAAGATGTTGTCACCTCATCTGCCTGTCGCAAAGACGGAACAAACAGAAATCCGACCCATACGGCTGCTATGGTAATCACCGTAGAAATAATCAGCTTCGTATGAGACTTCCGCTGTTGCTTCAATCCGGCGCGCTCCATCACCTTTCGCTGCACATCCTCGAAGAATCCTTCAGGAGTACGGTAAGGTGTCCGTTTACCAATATCGTCAAAATCAAAATCCTTTTTCATCATTCTATCTGTTTAATATATATTCCTTAATCTTCTCTTTCGCATAATGGTAATTCACCTTTAGTGTATCCACTTTACTATCCAGTACACGGGCAATCTCTTCATATTCAAGTTCATCGTAATAACGTAAGTTGAATACAAGCCGTTGCTTTTCAGGCAAACTTAGAATGGCCTCCTGAAACTTCACTGCCAGCTCATTTTCATAATCAATATAATCGGAAGCCTTCAACTTGCCCATCAACTCTTCCTGAACATCTTCTGCAGAAACAACTCCCTCATCTTTACGACCGTTCAGCAAGCGTAAACTCTCATTCGTGGCAATCCGGTAAATCCAGGTTGACAGTGAACTTTCTTCGCGAAACTGATCGATATGCCGGAACACCCGGATAAAAACTTCCTGAAGCACATCCTCCGCATCTTCATGAGATACGACCAGTCTACGGATATAATTATATATCGGTACCTGAAAAGAGTCCATCAACATCTTGAATCCCCGTTCGCGATTCGAGGCACAAGCTTCACGAATTTTATTCTCGTTTATCATCAATTCTTTTTCTAAACTTTATTAGTTAGAACGTGGAAGGCAGGTGAAGTTAAATATGAGATTTGGTATTTTGCTTTTATTAACAAGAGAGGGAGAACTGCGGAAATCATTGTCGGTATATACGATAGGAATAAACACATGATTCCTGATGACGTTTTGATGAAGGTAGAAAATTATAGTGACGGTATATACTCGGGATAGTGACGGTATCGTTGTCTCATACCGTCACTATCTTTGCCGGATAGCGTCACTATGTTTTTAGTAGAAATACTCTAGTTATAAACTGTAAATAAGGGGATAATTACCAGAACTTATTGTGTTCCGCACTATATTCAAAACCTGCGGCTTTCAACTGACTCACTAATTCATCCTTATTCACATTCATATCTTCACAAAGTTCGTCAAGTGAAGAATAGCAATCGCGTAACTTCATATTGATGACGCTGAACAACATCATCGGATCTTTTGGTAATTCCATAACATACAATCTTTTAAACCGGATGCAAAGGTACAGCAATCTCATTGAATGACAAAACAAATCAATCACCTATTTCTTCTATCTTCAAAGAGATCTTTTCTATCAGTTTACTGATTTCCTCTTCCAATGGGATCACATTGAAGTCTTTCCAAAAGTTCTCATCATATTTGAAATGTGTGTCGGAGAAGATCGTACGGGTAGGCAATCTTTCCGTACGGGGAAACGCGACTACTTGTTCGGTATCCACCTTGCAAGTAATCATCTCAAACCAGATATGAAGATCCCGGCTGCCGAACAGCATTTTTGTCCGTTTCACTTTGAAATGAAGATCTCCACGGATATGGTGTATGTAATAAGTCCCTTGCCACGGTTTATAAGAAATTGTATATACCACCTTTTGAGGAATCATTCGCACGTTACGCGTGCGCCTTTCGACAAACATACCTGCCGCATTCTTCACATATACAGGATGAACTTCCAGACGGGCTTGCAATAGAGCACTTGTCTCGGAATCAAGAAATAGCTCTCCACAAAAAAGAGGTTCGCTGATTCCCTTTTTCTGCTCAAAATGCACCACATTTACAAATCGGTCCTCTAAAAATGTTACTCCTTCTGAAGTATAGTCATAAATACCCTTCTCTACACTAGGAGTCAGGAATTCGGGTATATCTTTGATGATATCCATCTGGATACAAGCCTGAATTCCGGATTTTACTTTTACAAGCAAGCTGTCTTTTGCTTCTATATTACTTAGCCGACTCATCTTCAACAGCTTCACCTGATCCGGTACAGAAGAATATGAGGATGTCTTATAAACCTTAAACACAGCTTCCGACAAGTTTTGAAATTTGTTTTTCAACTGAACTCCTTCACGATAAAAAGTAGTCAGATATACCGGAGTATGCGAATAGTTCTTATTCCGCCGCTCAATCATTTCACGCAAAAGTTTCTTTGGATCACTTCGACGAATCACCACTTCCTGCAAAGGGACAACTTTAGGTTCGAGACTAAGTATATTGTGCCGTCCAATCAGCAAAGCAAACTCTATATCCTGTGAAAGATAACCTATATGAGAAAAAGTAATCGAATCATTTTTCAAAGAATCGGGTAAAGACAGTTTAAAATCTCCATTCTGATTCGTTATACTGCCAATAGATGTTCCTCGCACTCCGACAGTAGCAGAAGAGATAGGTATTCCTGTCTCCTTATCCAGCAAAGTACCGATAATGACAAAGTTCACAGGCTGCTTCGGAATGGAATCCTGTTGTATATGAATCTTTTTCTCCGAAGGGAGAGTAATCAGAATATGAGTACCAATCACCTGAAACTCCAAACCGGTATCTCCCACTATATCGTACACCGCTTGGCGAATAGACCGTTCTCCTCCCTTTATCTTGACTACTGCATCATTATCAATGACTTTACTGTCATAAATAAACATATATCCCGACTGTTGAGAGACATCACTCAACAATGAATAAACAGTACCTTTTATCTTGGGAAGTCTGACTATACGTTCCAGCACATCACTTCCATCCGCTCTCATCATATCGACGAAGAAGAAGAGTATCAGCAGAACGGACAGATAATGATAAGACTGTTTCATTTTTCCCAACTTTAATGAGTTCTATTCCGATAATAAAAGAATATCTCCTTGCCGGATACATTGCAGACCGAGCGCATTAGCTATCAGATTAGCTATAACTTCAGAAGATTCGTCAGAGAATTCAACAGTCAGCCGACGTTCCTCCAATGCCGGTGAGACAACTTGTATTTGCAAACTATCCGAATTCAAATTCATGACTTTCAGAATGTTCGCTAACGATTCATCTTTAAATCGTATATGCTTAAAGAAGCTCCCCCACTCTTCATTCTCGTTATCTGTATCCAAAACGACTAATCGTTGTGATCGCACTACTACCATTTCCCCCGCTTTTACATAACACTCCTGATTTCCTTTTTTTAGAGTAACCTTCACTATCCCTCTTTGTACGGATAAACGGAACGGAGCATTTTCATCACTTTGCACACTAAAAGCAGTACCTAGCACTTCAATCTTAGCTTGCTCCGTGTCAATCCAAAAGGGTTGTCCCTGCTTCTTTGCTACGTCAAAGAACGCATTTCCCTGTAGACTCACTTCCCGTTTATCAGCAATAAAATGTTTCGGATATAACAGGGAAGTTTCTTTTGCCAAGAGTACGACAGAACCGTCTTCGAGAGTCGTTGCCAAAGTGGAAACACCTTGATTTTCCTGTGTAAGAAGATGCTGTGCCAGTTCTTTATCAGAACCGGTCACCCAATACAAAGTTCCCCAAATGACGCCTATCAAAACGGCGGCAACTGCTCCGTACCTGATCCATTGTGAATATTTGCGTGTATGGTGGCCTTCATCCACTTTCGCAAGTAAACGGTCATTGTCCAAGCGATTATACAATCGATTCCACGCCTGATCTGTCTTTATTTTATAAATATCTGTTTTCATCACTTCATGTGAATATAAATTTCTACTTCTTCTCGTAATGTCCGGAGGGCTTTTGTCATTTCAGCCTCTACTGTCTTAACAGAAAGCGAAAGCTGCGTCGCTATCTCGACATATTTCCGCCCTTCCAGACGATGCATCTCGAAAATCCTCCGTCTGCGAACCGGCAGCTTTTCAAGGGTTCCATTTATGAATCTCTCCAATTCCTCATACTCCATCTGTTGATGAGGATCTGTTGACTGCTCTGGGTTGGAAGTAGTCAATACAGTTTCACGGTATCTGTTCCGAACTTCCTCGTGTTCGCAATACTGCAAAGATTGATTACGAGTCGCTCTATACAAGTAACTTTTAACGGACTGAAAGATCTGTAAGCGCTCCCTTTCTTTCCAAAGTACATAAAAAAGTTCCTCCACAATCTCTTCAGCCACTTCCATTTGCCCGGTAATGCCTGCCGCATAACAGCAAAGAGGAAAATAGTAACGGCGAAAGAGTTCCTCAAACGCTTTTATGTCACCTCCCTTTATCTTTTTTAGTATGAGCAGTTCATCCAGCATACTTGCTTTTCTTTATGATTGACCTCAAATATAAGAAAACTATCCCTGTTTCAATTCGATTGCTTTTTTAATTTATCCACTGCGTGCTCCAAAGATTCCGTAGGTTCGATGATATTGTAGTTTCCCCAAAAGTCCGGACTCCAATATTCGTCTACTTTATCATAGAATATTTGATTCAAGCTGAAGGCTTCTTTGTTGGGAATAGTCTCCAACATTCCTTCTCTCTTGTCGGTCACGACCATTTCGGAAGCTACTGTATAGCTTGTGGAAAACAGTTTCTTCTTCCAGTCACATTTGAAACGGATTGTGTTGCTAATGTAATTCAGATAAGTTTTTCCATCCACATCTTTATAAGTGACCAGGTAGGACAGCTCTTGCGGCTTGAATCTTAAACCGAGAGGCTTTTTATATAGAATGGCAGTGGTTGCCTTCGATTTATCCTGCATGTCCAGACTCATCTCTATACGGGTAAATGACAAGCGTTCACGATCGATATATAATTTGCCATACAAGAGAGCATACATAAGGATTACCTTCGGGCGGAAATTAATAACATACTGCATACGGTTATCTATAAGCATGGATTCCGCCATCCAGAACTCATAATTATTCAATTCTTCCATATCGAGTAATGCTCCCTTGTTCTTCACAACATCCAAAGTGATGCTCAAGTTAGGGCCGCCAACAACCTTGACAGCTAATGTATCACTCGCTTTCTGGCTAAGCAGGCGACGTCCCTTCACCACCCTTACTTTGTCATAATTAGTATTTCTATTAGTGTAGGCTGTTTTGGACACATCAATTACAGCCTCTGATATACCGATATACCGACGCCCTTTCTGTACAGTCTCCCGATAAAATCCCGTCAGCATATCACGCTTATCACTATAATTTAGAGGAATCTTACTGATTGCCTTCTCTACAATCATACGTGGATTTTCAGCAAACACCACCACTTCATTCAGCAGGTTGGCATGAGGTGTCAGCCAAACCGTCAACTTAGAGGGTGTTTCTTTCTCCAGAGAGATATGATTATTTACATAACCTATATGTGAAATCTCTAGTTCGCGCGGCGCTTCTGTTTTTTTGATTTTCAAAGCAAATTCTCCTTCCGCATTCGTCACAGTGCCGATATTACTGCCATGCACAGATACATTTACGTTCTCCAGAGCTTTTTTATTTTGCTTGTCTTTCACCATACCAACGATTGTTAGATAATCTCCGGCATCTCCTTGCGCCCACACAGGAAAGCTACAAAGCAGCAAACAAATTGACAGCCATCCAACCAAGTGTTTTTCTACATTCTTCATACTGATGCTTTTTAAAGGTAAATAAATTACGTTTCTATTTATAAGAGCGCTCAGACTGGAAATACCCTACAGCTTTTACAAAAAAAAGAAAAAGAAATCATATTCCAATGTTATATCCGGGAATTAATAAGAAACAATGTACCAATGGGATAACATATACTCCGATGAAATTTACGATAAGCAACTTCAAAGAATAATTCCCGGTAATCACTGATATAATTGTTAATTATGCTTGTGAATATGTATTTCATATAAAAATAGTTTCTACCTTTGCGGCCGTTATGATGAAGTACATATTTTGTATACTATTAGGCGTATTTCTGTGTTGGGGATTCCATCTGATTTTCAACGAAGCACAAGAGGCATACCGGTTAGAAGCCGGTAGTAACGGCATACAAACCTATTCCTATTCCTATTCATATACCTCTAAAGCTAGCATTATACAACTGGATCAAGAACAGAAACTAGTCAAGACAAAAGAATACGCCGGAAAGCAAAATTACAATAACGATAACGGCGTTTTAAATCCATTTTCCTTCCGCCACCTCTCTCCCTTAAAAATACTAAGATTCAATATTCCTTCTGTCACTATCCGCATACTAAGCTCGCTAAAGATTCAACTTCCTAAAAATCAATGGACAGGTTTTTCATATTATACCAATCTTTTTAAATATTCCGATAGATATCATATCTATTCATTAGGACACATACTCATTTAGCCATTTTATATCTTTTTTCGGCATAGGACAATTCAAGTCTTTTATGCCCCACTTTCTGTTTGCCTCCACCATTTGAGTGAAAAAAGAATTCACTATGGTCTGGAAGCCTATAACATTCTTTCATTACAATAATAACCAAAGTATATAAAATGGACTTTTTATTGGATTTTATACTTCATATCGATCAATATATGGTGATGATTGTGCGTGATTATCATGCCTGGACATACGCCATCTTGTTTTCTATCATCTTCTGTGAAACCGGATTAGTGGTCACTCCTTTTCTTCCCGGTGATTCTTTACTCTTCGTTGCAGGAGCCATTTCAGCATTACCCGATATGCCCATCAGCGTGCATATACTTGTCATTATCTTATTTGCTGCTGCCGTATTAGGCGATTCCTGCAATTACATGATAGGACATTTCTTCGGCCGAAAGCTGTTTAATAACCCCAACTCCAGGATATTCAAACAAAGTTATCTGGAGAAAACACACGAGTTCTATAAAAAGTATGGTGGGAAAACAATTATTCTAGCCAGATTTGTCCCGATAGTACGCACATTTGCACCTTTCGTAGCAGGAATGGGAAAGATGAATTACTACTATTTTATGATGTATAATTTAGTTGGTGGTGCGCTCTGGGTTGCCGTATTCTGTTATGCTGGTTATTTCTTCGGCGACCTTCCGTTTGTGCAGGAAAACCTGAAGTTACTGATTGTAGCCATCATATTTATCTCTGTATTGCCTGCCATTATAGAGGTAGTACGTGCCAAACTAAAATCTTAAAAACAGCAAACTATAATCTGTATTCATTTGTTACTAATATAAATAGAGAAGAAAAAACAATTTAAAGTTTTTACACTTATGAAAAATTCTTTTTTTAGCCGGTTTACTCCAAAGGAGCCCAAATTTTTCCCTTTACTGAAACAGCTATCAGAAGTGCTCTGCGAAGCATCAGTTGTTTTAATAGAAAGCTTGCAACATGACTCACCTACAGAACGTTCGGACTACTACAAAAAAATCAAAGACCTGGAACGGGAAGGCGACAGACTGACACACCTGATTTTTGATGAATTAGGTACTACCTTTATCACTCCTTTCGACCGCGAAGATATTCATGACTTAGCTTCCTGCATGGATGACGTCATTGACGGAATAAACAGTTGTGCCAAACGAATCTCTATTTACAATCCCCGTCCTATTTCAGAGAATGGCAAAGAGTTGAGCCGTTTGATTCAGGAGGAAGCGATCTATATATGCAAAGCCATGGACGAACTCGAAACATTCCGTAAGAAACCGACTCTTCTCCGTGAATACTGTTCCAAACTGCATGAAATCGAGAACCAGGCGGATGATGTATATGAATTCTTTATCACCAAACTTTTCGAAGAGGAAAAGGATTGCATTGAACTTATCAAAATAAAGGAGATCATGCATGAACTGGAAAAAACGACCGATGCCGCAGAGCATGTAGGCAAGATTCTCAAAAATCTGATTGTAAAGTACGCATAAAGCAAGCCGGAACACATGGAATTATTAGTGACTATCATCATTCTGGCTCTGATATTCGATTATATCAACGGCTTTCACGATGCAGCAAACTCAATAGCTACCATCGTATCTACCAGGGTGCTTACTCCCTTTCAAGCTGTAATATGGGCTGCTTTCTTCAATTTCGTAGCCTTTTTCATTGCCAAATATATAATAGGTGGATTCGGTATCGCCAATACAGTATCCAAGACTGTGGTAGAGCAATATATCACCCTGCCCATTATATTAGCAGGAGTTATAGCGGCTATCACCTGGAACCTGGTTACCTGGTGGAAAGGGATTCCGTCTTCTTCCTCACACACCCTTATTGGAGGTTTTGCAGGAGCTGCCATTATGGCAAACGGATTTGAAGCAATTCAGCTTAACATCATTCTTAAAATTGCAGCCTTTATCTTTCTGGCTCCTTTTATCGGAATGGTCATTGCTTTCGGTTTCACTCTGTTTGTCCTCTACATCTGCCGACGCGCACATCCCCACACAGCCGAGCAATGGTTCAAGAGGTTGCAACTCGTATCCTCCGCCCTCTTCAGCGTCGGACATGGCTTGAACGATTCACAGAAAGTAATGGGTATTATTGCCGCTGCCATGATAGCCGGCCATTCAATGGGATTGGGCATGGGTATCAACAGCATCAATGACCTTCCCGACTGGGTTGCTTTTTCGTGCTTCACAGCAATTTCACTCGGTACGATGTCCGGTGGCTGGAAAATAGTGAAAACAATGGGAACAAAAATTACCAAGGTAACCCCATTGGAAGGAGTGATTGCCGAAACAGCAGGTGCTTTCACTCTCTACATTACGGAAATGTTGAAAATCCCCGTTAGTACTACACATACTATCACAGGAGCGATTATTGGAGTGGGTGCAACTAAACGCCTCTCTGCCGTTCGTTGGGGAGTAACCAAAAGCCTCATGACTGCCTGGATTCTTACAATTCCAGTCAGCGGACTCTTAGCTGCAGCTATTTATTATATTGTTTCCATCTTTTTATAGATGGAAACATATTATCTATCAGGAATGTTATAATAAATAAACCCACACCTAATGTCACACTTGCCAACTTTGATTGCCGACCTTGCGCTGATATTAATATCGGCCAGTATCATAACCTTATTGTTCAAATGGCTAAAACAGCCTTTAGTCTTAGGTTACATTATTGCCGGATTGCTGGCAGGTCCTTATATTAATATTTTCCCTACAGTAGGAGATATTGAGAATATCAATATATGGGCAGAAATAGGTGTTATATTCCTGCTCTTTGCACTCGGACTGGAGTTTAGTTTTAAGAAGCTCATGAATGTAGGTTCCACAGCTTTTATAACGGCTATCACCGAAGTAATCAGTATGTTGCTCATTGGATATTTGGTGGGACAATTATTAGGATGGGGCACTATGAATTCCATTTTCCTGGGGGGAATGTTGTCTATGTCGTCCACTACAATCATTATCAAAGCCTTCAATGATCTGGAATTGCGTAACCAACGTTTTACCGGTATCGTATTCGGTACTCTGGTAGTGGAAGACCTGATTGCTATCTTAATGATGGTGCTTCTTTCCACAATGGCAGTGAGTCAGGACTTTGTGGGTGAAGATTTGCTGATAAGTGTGCTCAAGGTTGTTTTCTTTTTAATCCTGTGGTTTCTCATAGGTATCTTCGTTATTCCGGCCTTTCTCAAAAAAGCAAAGAAGTTGATGAATAACGAAACTCTTCTGATTGTCTCTCTCGGTCTTTGTCTGGGAATGGTAGTATTGGCTACTTATACAGGGTTTTCAACAGCACTAGGAGCATTTATCATGGGATCTATCCTTGCCGAAACCATCGAGGCCGAACACATCGAACATATCATACAACCGGTAAAAGACCTCTTCGGAGCTATCTTTTTCGTTTCGGTCGGTATGCTGGTGAATCCGGCTGTATTGGTAGAATACGCCTGGCCTGTCATCATCATTACACTGGTTACCATTATCGGCAAAGCCATTTTCTCTTCGTTTGGCGTACTCTTATCCGGAGAACCACTGAACACTTCCATCAAATCCGGATTCAGCCTGGCACAAATCGGAGAGTTTGCTTTCATTATTGCCGGACTGGGTGTTTCGCTCAAAGTGCTTGATCCGTTTATTTCACCTATCATTGTGGCTGTATCTGTTATTACCACTTTCACGACTCCTTACTTTATCCGTTTAGCCAATCCTTTTGCCGAATGGCTTTACAAAATATTGCCTACTAAAGTACAGGAGACATTAGATCGTTATGCTTCCGGCAAGAAGACCATGAACCACGATAGTGACTGGAAGAAATTACTAAAAAACATGATTGGGAGAGTTGTCATCTATAGCGTACTGCTCACTGCTATTTGGCTGCTGTCGATACAAATCATTTATCCCGCCATCAGCGAAATGTTTACTCCTATCACTATATGGATCAAACTGGTGATGTGTCTGGGTACTCTTCTGCTTATGACTCCTTTTTTATGGGCGCTCATCTCCAACAAATACAACTCTTCGGAATTATTCCTGAAGCTATGGAGAGACGAGAATTACAATCACGGACGCCTGGTTTCCCTGGTTCTGGGACGTGTATCTGTTGCTCTTTTCTTTATCACTAGTGTAGTCATCAGCTATTTTAAACTCAACTGGGGAATAAGTGTGATTATTGCCATAGCCGTAGTAGCATTGATTCTTATTCTTAGGGAAGACCTCACGCAATATTCACGATTGGAAACAAGATTCCTTGCCAATCTTAACCGACGGGAAGAGGTAGCTAAAAAACGGCACCCGCTAAAAACAAGTTTCAATAGCGAATTCAATGATAAAGACCTTGACTTGACATCTATCCTCGTATCGCCTTATTCCGATTACATCGGCAAGTCTTTAGGAGAACTTTCATTCAGGCAAAATTTTGGAGTAAATGTCGTCGCGATCACTCGTGGCGATCTGAACATATATATACCGAAAAGCTCTGAACACATCTATCCGCAGGATAAATTGACAGTAGTTGGTACAGATACGCAATTACAGGAATTCAGAAATAGAATAGAAGATGTAAAAAATACATCAGATATGGATGCAGTGGATAAAAAGATAACTCTCCACTCTTTCACGGTAGACGAAGAATTCCGCTTTTTAAATCAGACCATCGCTCAGTCTCATTTAGGAGAGAAGCATGATAGCATTGTTGTAGCTATTGAACGAAATGACGAACTGATTACCTTGGATAAAGACACAACTTTCCAATTAGGGGATCTCGTCTGGATTGTAGGCAACCGGGAAAAGATTAGAGAAATACTGTACTTAACGTAATTTGTATCTAAGCCAGAATGGAATACAAAAGTAAAGTACACCCAATACAACAGCTTTAATGTTTTTGTACAGGCTGTATACTGCAATAAAGTTCTGATTCAAAATAAATACGTTACATATAAAGTCCAGATGAGGCTGAACTCAAAACTAAACTTGAAGTTCAGCCTCATCTGCTTTACTTATCTAACATTCTATTTACAAAGTGAGGACGCGTGAATGGCTTACTTGGTCCTACAGTTGGTTTAGCACTGCGCGTTTGTGATTTATTCTGTAAATCAAATACGGCAAACTCCTCATAAGACATTTGTTTACCCAAACTTCTTTCCATTATTTTATCATATATCGCTTTACGGGAAGGAGCATTAAACCCCTCGGTATTACTATTCATCATACTCTCTTCCGAAGGACGATACGCCCCTTTTATATAAGTACATGCCCCTTCAAATACTCCCAGTTTTTCTGACACATACCGATTATCATTCAAGAAAGCAGACCAAAGTACCTGAGATGGATCGGATGTAAAATCAACATTCTGCGCCCATCCTAATGTCTGCAGATACTGTACATTTTTTATTTCTTTAGAAGAAATAGTCCCATTTTCCTGATAAGCATACTCATCTTCCAATTTGGCAAAACCATGTCCAACAGCCTCGTGTACAAGTACCTGCCTGAAACTTTCACTTTGCAAATCGTATATCACCGGGCAATAAGCAATAGCAAACTCAACCACTTTCGTCTGATTAGTATAACCAAAATAAGTAGTTCCTGCATACGCAGGAGAATTTAGAATTACAACAGCCAATGTTTCACTCATATCTATATTATCCACGCATTGTACATAACGTTGTACAGCATTATCTTCACCGGAAATCCCCGTACTGTTTCCACCCGCCAGTTCACAACCAAGCGCTGTTTCATATCCTGTACCAAAAATATTGTGTTTCGAAACCGCAGTTACTGCATATACATTAAAATAATCTCGAAGTGACTTAATGGGTTCTTCCGTAAAAAGATTCTCAAAAGCTTTGTCCATAACCGCATCATAAGTTCCATCGTTAATTTCAGTATCTATAAATCCATCGCCCATAAGCACAATAGGAAGCCCTTTTCCCAACTTTGCTGTTTGCAGAACACGTACTTTTTTATCTGACGAATAATCAGTAGATTCACTAGCCACTTCCCCCCTTTGTATGATAGTAACCATCTCTACTACGATTGATTCCATATCAGTTACTTTCACAAAGTAGATATAGGCAGTACGGGAAACACCATCAGTATTAGGCAATACAGTCAGGTTAAGCATGTAGGAAGAGGATGCACGAGTTTTTGTCTCCTGTGTCAGCCAAGTGCCAGTACCCAAAGAACCATAAATCAACAATTCATCTTCAGCTATATTCGTAGAGAATCTAATATCCAATTCCCCACCTTCAACAGATACATTATATATATTCTGCTCAAGATTCACAAATTCTGCGGACTCCTGCTCTATGATTATGTTTTGTGTCAATGTCCCGGAAGTTAATGTAAGTGTTGCCGTACGTACATTTCCTGTTATATTCTCACTGATAGCAGTAAGCGTAATATTGCACGTACCCGCTTCTCCCGAAACCGGAGCGATTGTAAACCAATCCGCAACTGTACTCGCCTTCCATTCACGGGTACTCGTAAAACTGATTGTTACCTGCGAACCTTTAGCCGAACCCATCACGACATCTCCGACATTCTCTATCGAGAAGTTAGGATCTACTTCATCTTCAGTACAGGATACTATAAAAAACAAAAACAAGGGAAATAATAGAAGATAAATTGTTCTCATACCCATTACATGTTATTTTGTTATACCAAAGATAAGCTACATTTTCATTACCAGAAAATTTATTCGACAAATCGCCCTAAAAAAAAGACGTACGGACTTTTTTTTGAACTTTCCGATATAGAATAATAGTCATTCAGCAATTTTATTTCACCTCTTCAAAATCAACATGATATATCTATTAGCGACTTGCGTACATGTGTTGCAAATATAACGCAAATCCGAAAATAAGCATTCACAGGCAACAACAGTTCTTGCCCACAAAAATATGATATTCATAAACAACGGGATGTAAACGCATAAAAATCAAAAGAAAGCGGTTATTTTAACAGATTCTTCGGTTTTATCCTTACCTTTGTATGTGATATTGAGTTATTGTACTCGAACAATAATAAGAAAACCATGTAGATACATAATAAATTCAAATTATAAAACAATTTATTATATTGAATATATGTCAATATGGAGCAAACTTATAGGAATCAAGAAAACTGAGGACAGAAACAATGCCATCGGTAATAAAATTACATCTGTACCATTTAGTGCCCCAAACTATGCCATAGTAGATGTTGAAGTTGGCTTGAAAGATCATAAAATCCATGATATAGGGGCACTCCTGCATGATGGCACGACATTCCATAAAACTTCCAAAGATGAATTGTTTAGTTTTCTTTGTGATATAGACTACATCTGCGGTCACAATATCATTCATCATGATGCCAAATATCTGTTCACGGATAAAACATGCCGCTGGATTTTAGTTGATACACTTTATGTCTCGCCTTTATTGTTCCCGGAACGCCCTTACCATAGGCTTGTGAAAGATGACAAACTGATTAGTGAACAGATGAACAATCCGGTGAACGATTGCAAGAAAGCAAACGACTTGTTACTGGACGAAATAGCATGCTGGAATTCATTGCCGAAAGAAAAGCGCATACTATTCGCATCGCTACTAAAGGGCAAAAAAGAGTTTGAGGGATTTCTCCGCATAATGAATGCGGAATATATCAATGAAGGAATACCTGAACTTATAAAAAAACTGTATGCAGGAAAGATTTGCCAACATGCTGACCTTGACATGCTCATCGAACAATATCCATGCGGATTGGCATACGCATTGGCTCTAATTGATACTACTGATTATCGTTCCATCACTCCCGGATGGGTACTTTACAATTATCCGGAAGTGGAATTTATTGTAAAACTCCTGCGCCACACCAGTTGCCGGGAAGGCTGTGACTACTGCAATACGCAACTGGACGTGCTTCATAACTTAAAAGTATTTTTCGGATATGAACGCTTTCGAACATACGAAGGCGAGCCACTGCAAGAACAAGCAGCTCAAGCTGCGGTAAAAGGCAAATCGTTGCTGGCGATATTTCCTACTGGTGGAGGCAAATCACTTACCTTCCAGTTACCAGCACTCATGGCAGGACGTTCTGTACACGGGCTTACGGTTGTTATCTCCCCCTTACAGTCACTAATGAAAGACCAAGTAGACAACCTTGCCGACAGAGGCATCACGGATGCCGTGACCATAAATGGAATGTTAGACCCCATCACAAGAGCACTGTCCATACAAAGAGTACAAGACGGAGAAGCCTCACTTTTGTATATATCTCCCGAAATGCTTCGTTCAAAAACTATCGAGAAAATATTGATAGCACGCCACGTTGTAAGATTTGTGATAGACGAAGCGCATTGCTTTTCTTCATGGGGGCAGGATTTCAGGGTTGACTATCTCTACATAGGTAAATTCATCCGAGAATACCAGCAAAAGAAAAAATGCAAGAATCCAATACCCGTATCCTGCTTTACGGCTACGGCAAAACAAAAAGTAGTACAAGACATCTGCGACTATTTCAAACAAACATTGAATTTAGACTTAGAATTATTCGCATCAACAGCCTCAAGAACAAATCTGCGTTATTCCGTCATACATGCCGATAGTGACAATGATAAATATTTAAAGCTAAGAGAACTTGTGGCTGAATCCAATTGTCCGACAATCATTTACGTATCACGTACCAAACGGACTGAAGAACTGGCAACCAAATTGACTCGTGACGGTTATAAGGCACTACCTTTCAATGGTAAAATGGAATCAGATGAAAAAATTGCCAACCAAGATGCATTCATGAATGACCAAGTACACATCATCGTGGCTACGTCTGCATTTGGTATGGGAGTCGACAAAAAAGATGTCGGTCTTGTGGTACATTATGACATTTCCGATTCGCTGGAGAACTACGTTCAAGAAGCAGGTAGAGCCGGTCGTGATCCCAGCCTCAGCGCGCGTTGTTATGTGCTTTATAGTGACAATGATTTGGACAAGCATTTTATACTATTGAACCAAACAAAACTAAGCATCAGTGAAATACAACAGGTATGGAAAGCCATAAAAGACCTTACCAGACAACGTATGAAAGTCAGCTGTTCTGCATTGGAAATTGCCCGGCAGGCAGGATGGGACGATTCGGTATCTGATATTGAAACCCGTGTACGAACAGCATTAGCAGCTTTGGAACAAAGTGGATACTTGATAAGAGGAAATAATGTGCCTCACGTATATGCCACAGGCATCACGGTAAAGAATATGGATGAAGCAAGAAAGCGCATATCAATGTCATTGCTCTTCGACCGCGACGAAATAGAAAAGGCAGTCCGAATCATCAAATCATTGATATCCCAAAAACACATTGCCAAAGCCCAAGATTCAGAAGCAGAGTCGCGGATTGATTATCTGGCAGACATTTTGGGAATAAGCAAAAGAGAAGTTATATCCGTAGTGGAACGAATGCGACAAGAAGGCATATTGGCAGACAGCAAAGATATATCTGCTTATTTACTGGATGCAGGTGACTCGGAACGAAAGTCGCAAACACTCCTCGAACGTTTTGCAAAACTTGAACAATATATCCTCAACCATATTCCTGACGAATCTTTGCGAATATCATGCAAGCAACTGAATGACAATGCAGTAAACAACGGGATCAATACATCCAAAGAAAAAGATATTCGGACACTACTCTATTTCCTCACTGTCAAGGGCTATACCCGCAAAAAAGAGGATGCGGTTCGTAATATAGAAATAAGTCGTCAGGCAGACTTGGAATCAACCATCAAGCGTTTTGAAAAACGATTGGAAATTAGTCGTTTCGCCATAGAATGGCTATACAGGATCGCCTCAGATACGGAAACGGGAAATTCACCCAATAAGGCTATCCAATTTTCTGTAGTAGAACTTCTGAATCAAATAAAATCAAGCCCCCAATCCCTTTTCGGCGGACTTGATGACATTCAATTGGAAGACGTGGAAGAAGCACTTCTGTACTTATCAAAAATTGGTGCGCTAAAACTTGAAGGCGGTTTCCTGGTTCTTTATAACGCCATGAATATCCAAAGAATAAAGGACAACAAATCAAGATACAAGCAGGATGATTACCGGATGCTCAACGAATTCTACAAACAGAAGATTCAGCAAGTACATATTGTGGGCGAATATGCTAATCTGATGGTTAGGGATTACAATACAGCCCTGCGATATGTTCAAGACTATTTCCAAATGGATTACAGGAAGTTTGTTACAAAATACTTCAAAGGGGACAGAGTAAGCGAAATACAACGTAACTTGACGCCACAAAAATACAAGCAGTTGTTCGGGCAGCTATCCAAACGTCAAATGGAGATTATTTCCGATAAGGATTCACGTTGCATTGTGGTTGCAGCCGGACCAGGCAGCGGGAAAACACGAGTATTGGTTCACAAACTTGCCTCACTTCTGCTACTTGAAGACGTAAAACACGAGCAACTTCTGATGTTGACGTTTTCAAGGGCAGCGGCTACTGAATTCAAACAGAGACTCATGGAGTTGATAGGCAATGCAGCCCATTTTATTGAAATAAAGACATTCCACTCCTATTGTTTCGACCTTTTGGGGCGGATAGGAAATCTTGAAGATGCAAAAAGTGTCGTTGCAAAAGCAGCCGAAATGATCTGTCAAGGAGAAGTAGAGCCAAACAAAATAGGCAAGACGGTACTGGTCATAGACGAAGCTCAGGATATGGGAGTCGAAGAATATGCACTGTTAAGGGCCTTGATGGCCAACAACGAAGAAATGCGTGTGATAGCAGTGGGAGATGATGACCAAAACATCTATGAATTCCGTGGATCTGATTCCGACTATATGTACCGACTAACACAAGAAAACGGAAGTAAATTTGTCGAGATGACCGAAAATTACCGCAGTGCACACCATCCGGTGAATTTTGCCAACGGATTCTTGAGAACCATTGATAAAAGAATAAAAAGTACGCCAATTATCTCCATGAGAAAAGAAGAGGGTTGGGTCGAAGTAACACGCCATCAATCAAAGTATATGTATCAGCCACTCGTTGAAAAATTACTTCAACATAAAGACAAAGGCACTTCGTGTGTACTCACCCAAACAAACGAAGAGGCTGTTATCCTGATGGCTCTTTTGCGGAAACATGGCATAAATAGCAAATTAATACAGTCAATGGACGGTTTGCGCTTCTGGAATATGGCCGAAATAAGGTATCTCTTGCGGTATATAGACAAACGAGCAAAAACCCCTCTAATTCCAGAAGAATTATGGGAGGAAGCCAAACATGCAACCTTTTCTGCTTATGATGGTAGTCTAAGTCTGACGTATGTAAAGCGTTGTGTAGAGCAGTTTGAACAAACCAACAAAGCAAAATACCTCTGTGACTTCAAAGAGTTTGTATTTGAATCATCGGTGGAAGACTTTTGTGATGTTTCAGGAGCAGAAGTAGTGGTATCAACCATTCATAAAGCCAAGGGTAGAGAGTTTGACGACGTGTATATACTAGTATCTGATAATTATTCAAAAGATGCCTATCTGATGCGCAAATACTATGTAGGAATAACTCGTGCGAAAAACCGGCTGTTTATACATACGAACGGTGACTGCTTTAATCGTTTAAGTACAGATCGATATTTTGTCGACCAACGACAGTATGACATGCCCGAAGAAATCGTACTACAGCTCTCACATAAAGATGTCTATCTAGGATTCTTCAAAGAACGTAAGCAGGAAGTTTTAGCATTAAGAGGTGGGGATTCTTTGAATTATAATGATTTCTTTTTGTATAGTTCATCAACTAATAAACCTGTAGCAAGGTTATCATTAAAAATGCAAGACACATTATCAGAGTGGGAAGAAAGAGGTTATAAGGTGAAATCCGCATCTGTACGGTTCGTTGTAGCATGGAAGCCCAAAGATGCACAAAAAAATGAATCAGAAACAGCCGTTCTTTTAGCAGATTTGGTTCTTTGTAAGATAACAACCATGAATCCCCCAAATACAAAAGTACAAAAGCGTGCAGCTTATTGAGCTGCACGCTTTTGTCTTATTAATTTATTATAAATTAGTTCCTTATCGGAATCATTTCACTTCCTCGAAGTCAGCATCCTGAACGTTATCTCCGTGCTTGCTGTTATCTTGCTGGCCAGCACCACCATTCATATCAGGACCAGCCTGTGCTCCACCTTGCGCACCGCTCTGTGCATACATTTCAGCACTTGCAGCCTGGAAAGCAGTATTGATTTCTGCCATAGCAGTATCAATAGCAGCCAAATCCTGTGCCTTGTGAGCATCTTTCAATTTCTGCAAAGCAGCTTCAATCGGAGCTTTCTTATCAGCAGGCAACTTATCACCTAATTCTTTCAACTGATTTTCAGTAGAGAAGATTACGCTGTCAGCCTGGTTCAGCTTGTCGATCTTTTCACGTTCTTTCTTATCTGCTTCAGCATTAGCTTCAGCTTCAGCCTTCATCTTTTCGATTTCTTCCTTGCTCAAACCGCTGGATGCTTCAATACGGATAGCCTGTTCTTTACCGGTAGCCTTATCTTTTGCAGATACTTTCAAGATACCGTTGGCATCGATATCAAATGTAACCTCAATTTGAGGAACACCACGACGAGCCGGAGCAATACCTGTCAAGTTGAACTGACCGATTGATTTGTTCTGTGCAGCCATCGGACGTTCTCCCTGTAATACGTGGATAGTAACTTCCGTCTGGTTATCGGCAGCAGTAGAGAATGTTTCACTCTTACGAGCCGGGATGGTAGTGTTAGCATCGATCAACTTAGTCATTACACCACCCAGTGTTTCGATACCCATTGACAACGGAGTAACATCCAACAATACCACACCTTTGATTTCGTCTGTCAAAACAGCACCTTGTACAGCAGCACCAATTGCTACCACTTCATCCGGATTCACACCTTTAGAAGGAGCCTTGCCGAAGAAATCCTCTACCAATTTCTGAACAGCCGGAATACGTGAAGAACCACCAACAAGGATTACTTCATCAATATCAGCATTGTTCAAACCTGCATCACTCATTGCCTTCTTACATGGTTCAAGACAAGCCTGAATCAATTCGTGAGCCAAAGATTCGAATTTTGCACGAGTCAAAGTCTTCACCAAGTGCTTAGGCACACCACCCACCGGCATGATATACGGCAAGTTGATTTCTGTACTTGTAGAAGAGGAAAGCTCAATCTTAGCTTTTTCAGCAGCTTCTTTCAGACGTTGCAAAGCCATCGGATCCTGAGTCAAGTCAGCACCTTCGTCGTTCTTGAATTCCTGTACCAACCAATTGATGATTACCTGGTCGAAGTCATCACCACCCAGGTGAGTGTCACCATTTGTAGAAAGTACTTCAAACACACCACCACCAAATTCGAGGATAGAGATATCGAATGTACCACCACCAAGGTCGAATACAGCAATCTTCATATCTTTGTGAGCCTTATCCAGACCGTAAGCAAGAGCTGCGGCTGTCGGTTCGTTTACAATACGTTTTACTTCCAGACCGGCAATCTGTCCGGCTTCCTTAGTAGCCTGACGTTGAGAGTCGGAAAAATATGCAGGAACGGTGATTACTGCTTCTGTTACTTCCTGACCGAGATAGTCTTCGGCAGTTTTCTTCATTTTCTGAAGAATCATAGCAGAGATTTCCTGCGGAGTGTACAGACGTCCGTCGATGTCAACACGCGGAGTGTTATTGTCACCTTTCACTACTTTATAAGGAACACGAGTCACCTCCTTCTGTACCTGATCCCAAGTTTCACCCATGAAACGTTTGATAGAGAAGATTGTACGTGTAGGGTTCGTAATAGCCTGACGTTTTGCAGGATCACCCACCTTACGTTCACCGCCATCTACGAAAGCGACAACAGAAGGAGTCGTACGTTTACCTTCACTGTTTGCAATTACTACAGGTTCGTTACCTTCGAATACGGCAACACAAGAGTTTGTAGTTCCTAAGTCAATACCAATAATTTTTCCCATGATCGTTATTTTTTTATTTATTATTTATTCATTGATTTCTTTTTGTCCGGTTGTTTCTCCGGCTCTTATCAAGGAGCCTCGTCGCGAACGGACGCTTACTAAAAAGCAAACCGTGTGCCAAAAAGAAATTATACGAATGCATGACATAATATCTGCCAAAAAGACAGTTTTAATAAATAAACACTGCTGACATAGTCATATTCAAAGCCAGTCAGCAACTGTTTCTTTAAACAAATACAGACGACTCTGGTTCGATGAAAGAAAAAAAATATGCCTGTGTCGTCATGTGCGACACAGGCATATCCTATTATATAGATTGATCTATTTATTACTTTTCCAGCACGATGACCAATGCGCCATTTGCATCATACAAGCCAATGCCGCCACCGGACAACACATCGAATGACTTCACCTCATTGATAGCTTTCAGCACCTTACCTTCTGTTTCCATGTCCGGACAAGCCATCATTGTGCTCGCTACTCCCGGAAAAGAAATTGATTTGGCATTGCTGGTACTGGTTTCAAAACCGCCATTAATCAAATTACATCCGGCATTGCCATGAATTGTCTTTTTCTTCACATCAAAAGCAATGAAAGGTTGTTTTTCCATTCCGGAAGGAATTGCTTCACCATTCACTTCTTTTATTTTCCATTCTCCATTCAAAACCGAAAGTTTCACATCAGCCTCCTTCTTTTGTAGAACGACAACCGGACGGTTGGACGAATTGCAAAGAAACACTTTGTCCTTACCTGCCTTCTTATATCCTTTTACTTGCGCAAAAGCATTCAATACATTATTTTCAGTAGTCATATCCGGACACATCATCCGAGTACTAGCCATTCCTGTAAGTTCGAGACTTCCCGGCTTCGCATTTACATCGAAGCTACCCATCATCCGATTACAGCCGCTATTGCCGGACACACGACCAGTTGCTGTATCAAAAGCGATAAAAGGAAGGGGGGTACTTTCGCCCGGAGTGATTTTCGAGCCATTGACTTCTATGATATTCCATTCACCATTGATAGATGACAGGGGAATTGCCTTCTCAACCGAACGGCACGAAGACATTGCAAGTGCTGCACCAGCAATGCAAATTGAAACAAATACTTTCTTCATATTGTTATAACGTTTAAGTTAAAATCGAGGGCAAAGATATCAAAAAGATTGGGAAATAACATCCAATGCAACATAAAATATATACATTTGCCAGTAAATGTACAACAAACGAACAATTTACATAGTTCACTTAAAGTAAACAAATATGAGAATAATTGTCCTGTCTTTGATTCTATTCTGCTGTGGTACGTCTCCTATCATAGCCCAAAGTGATTACATCGTCACTACTCCTTCTGCACAGGAAATCCCTGTAGGCCAAGAAGAACAGTTTATCAAAAGTAACTTTCCGTTGCTACCGCTGGGCAAATGGACACCCGGGATGAAATTTATGTTCGTTCCATCTCCACGGAGCATGTTCCTTCCCACCCTTTCCAGCTACGAGACCGAGAAAGGGGTAGACAACAGCCTGCTGAAACATAAAATACTCACTTTCACGGGAACTGAAGAGAAAGCTCAGAATATCCCCAACGGGACTAACTACTCCACTCGCTTCATCTTCGAATGTGAGGGAGGAAAATATTATTATGAGATAAAGAATATGCGGCTGGAGGAGATCTCCGAAAAGGCTCCCCGTGCCGGCATCAACGGATTGGTTTATCTGAAAGATGTGGATACTGCTAAAGAGCTGTTGGTAGGAAAAACAGTCTATATACAAGCAGAAAGTGTCCGGATAGACGATGCCAACAATTATTCCGGTTACCGGGATATAGCCATTCCCGTCAATACGGAAGCAACGATTACCGCTATCGGAGTCGGCAGTCAGGCATATCCGGCAAAAATCGTATTCAAAGATACACAGGGACATTCTTATTATCTGGAAGTTGCCCTCTCACGAACAAACTCCGGCATGGACCTGAATGATTTTCAAGGAGAAAAGAGAATGAAATATTTCTCAAATGCATTCAGTTTCACCAATAAGAGTCTAGGCACTATCGAAAGCCTGAAAAATAAATATATGGGAATGACAGTTTATCCTAAAAAGGTGCTGCCAGCCAAAAGAATCGTATCATTTGAAGACAAGCAGACCGAATCACGCGTTCACCTGCCCCGATATACAGTTCTGCAAATCAAAGATATTAGATTATCTCCTCCCGGCAGTCTGGCTATTCTTTCATTAGAAGACAATGACGGAGCGATCTATGAATTGGAAACCGATCTGAAATATGATGTTATCGTCAGAAATGAAAATTATATCGAAGACTTTTTCGGATTCGAAGATATACATAAAAAATATCCGGGTATCACAGAAAATCGTTGGCAGATTATCTCCCGGGGAGATCTGGAGACGGGCATGAGTACAGTGGAATGTCGTTTATCCATTGGCGATCCGATAGAAATCGAGCTGAAAAAAGACAATCGTTTCGAAACTTGGTTCTACAATGGCAAAACACTGGAATTTGAAAATGGAACCTTGCAGCGTTACAAATAAAAAGGGGTAGCTGCGAATGATTATCTGAAAATAATCACGTATATTTGCAAAGCTAACAATTCCAATATTCTTAATATTTTAATTCGCAATTAACGAAATGGGTAGAGTTCTTATTATTGGTGCGGGCGGTGTTGGCACTGTCGTTGCGCACAAAGTGGCACAAAATGCCGATGTATTTACAGATATCATGATTGCCAGTCGTACGAAAGAGAAATGCGATAAAATCGTCGAGGCAATAGGTAACCCCAATATAAAAACAGCTAAAGTTGATGCAGACAATGTAGATGAGCTGGTAGCCTTATTCAACGATTTCAAACCGGAAATGGTGATTAATGTGGCTCTCCCTTATCAGGATCTGACTATTATGGAAGCTTGTCTGAAAGCTGGAGTGAACTATCTGGACACCGCTAACTACGAGCCGAAGGATGAAGCTCACTTTGAATACAGTTGGCAGTGGGCTTACCACGATCGCTTCAAAGAAGCAGGTCTGACAGCTATTCTCGGTTGCGGATTCGACCCGGGAGTAAGTGGCATCTATACCGCTTATGCAGCTAAACATTATTTTGATGAGATTCAATATCTGGACATTGTAGACTGTAATGCGGGTAACCATCATAAAGCATTTGCTACGAACTTCAATCCGGAAATCAACATCCGCGAAATTACGCAGAACGGACGCTATTATGAAAATGGCAAATGGGTAACTACCGGTCCGCTGGAAATTCATAAAGACCTGACATATCCGAACATCGGTCCTCGTGATTCTTATCTTCTTTATCACGAAGAACTGGAGTCATTGGTGAAACATTACCCGACAATCAAACGTGCACGTTTCTGGATGACTTTCGGACAAGAGTATTTAACTCACTTACGCGTTATCCAAAACATCGGTATGGCACGAATCGACGAAGTTGATTACAACGGAGTGAAGATTGTGCCGCTGCAATTCTTGAAAGCTGTATTGCCTAACCCGCAGGATTTAGGAGAAAACTACGAAGGAGAAACCTCTATCGGTTGTCGTATCCGTGGTTTGAAAGATGGCAAGGAACGTACTTATTATGTATACAACAATTGCAGCCATCAGGAAGCTTACCGGGAAACAGGTATGCAAGGAGTGAGCTACACCACCGGAGTTCCGGCAATGATCGGAGCCATGATGTTCTTCAAAGGTGAGTGGAAACGCCCGGGTGTAAACAACGTAGAAGAGTTCAATCCGGATCCGTTTATGGAACAACTCAACAAGCAAGGTCTTCCCTGGCATGAAGAGTTCGACAAAAATCTGGAATTATAAGAGTAGACCTGTTCATTAAAAAGATAGTTATGATAAACGTAGGAGATAAAGCACCGGAAATCTTAGGCATCAATGAAAAAGGTGAAGAAATCCGTTTAAGTGCTTATAAAGGAAAAAAGATTGTGTTGTACTTCTACCCGAAGGACAGTACATCGGGGTGCACGGCACAAGCGTGTAATCTGCGCGACAACTATTCCGAACTACGTAAAGCCGGCTATGAAGTAATCGGTGTCAGCGTAGACAATGAAAAGTCGCACCAGAAATTTATCGAAAAGAACAATCTTCCTTTTACCCTGATTGCCGACACTGACAAAAAGTTAGTGGAAGAGTTTGGAGTATGGGGAGAAAAGAAACTGTACGGACGTGCTTACATGGGTACTTTCCGCACTACTTTCCTGATTAATGAAGAAGGAATCGTAGAACGGATTATCACTCCCAAAGAAGTGAAGACCAAGGAACATGCCTCACAGATTTTAAATCAATAACTCCATTAATTATATAAAAATAAGGTATGGCAAAGAAAGATGAACTTAATTTTGAAACAGATAATAAAATGGCATCAAGCGAAAAACTAAAAGCCTTACAGGCTGCCATGGAAAAGATAGAAAAGAGCTTCGGTAAAGGTTCTATCATGAAAATGGGAGATGATAGTGTTGAACAAGTAGAAGTGATCCCGACAGGCTCTATTGCCTTGAACGTGGCACTTGGTGTTGGAGGTTACCCTAGAGGTAGAATCATCGAAATCTATGGCCCGGAATCATCCGGTAAAACAACATTGGCTATTCATGCCATTGCTGAAGCGCAAAAAGCTGGCGGTATCGCTGCTTTTATTGATGCCGAACACGCTTTCGACCGTTTCTATGCATCTAAACTGGGAGTGAACATTGATGATCTTTATATCTCTCAACCGGACAACGGAGAACAGGCTTTGGAAATTGCAGAACAACTGATCCGTTCTTCTGCTATCGACATCATCGTTATCGACTCTGTAGCCGCACTGACCCCTAAAGCGGAAATCGAAGGTGACATGGGTGACAACAAGGTAGGTCTTCAGGCACGTTTGATGTCTCAGGCACTCCGTAAGTTGACAGCTGCTGTGAGCAAGACACGTACGACTTGTATTTTCATCAACCAGCTGCGTGAGAAGATCGGCGTTATGTTCGGTAACCCGGAAACAACGACTGGTGGTAACGCATTGAAATTCTATGCTTCTGTACGTCTGGATATCCGTGGTAGTCAACCTATCAAAGATGGTGAAGAGATTCTTGGTAAACTGACCAAAGTGAAAGTAGTGAAGAACAAAGTAGCGCCTCCTTTCCGCAGAGCTGAATTTGACATCATGTTCGGTGAAGGTATCTCCCACTCCGGAGAAATCATCGACTTGGGTGCTGACTTGGGAATCATCAAAAAGAGCGGTTCATGGTATAGCTACAACGATACTAAGTTAGGACAAGGGCGTGATGCTGCTAAACAATGCATTATGGATAATCCTGAATTGGCAGAAGAACTGGAAGGACTGATTTTTGAAGAATTGAAGAAGAAATAAATAGCTTTAGATCTGTTTATCCGTAGGCTGAAAGCTAAGTAAACAAAGGTGGGAGAAAGTCGTTTACGATCATTCTCCCACCTTTTTCTTTTTTATATCATTCTCTCTTTTATCCCTTATACAAAATAAATGTATGCCAATGTACTCAAGCTGATAATTATCCAAAGCAATATTCCTTGAATCAGAGGTTTAATTCCAACGGCTTTCAAAACATCAATAGAAAGAGAAGCACCGATGAAGAACATAGTTATCGTCAAAGTCTTACGGGCAATACCGTTGATAGTTGCTCCTAATTGTGGCACTCCATCCAGTAAATAAGTATTTACCACCAATGCCAATACGAAGAAGAGGATGAACCATGGAATACTTATCTTTTGTCCTTTACTCTTGAAAATAAAGGAAGTAGCAAAAGCCATCGGGATAATCCAAAGAGCACGGGTCAATTTGATAGTAGTAGCCACTTTCAATGCTTCTTCACCATAGGCAGCTCCCGCGCCTACTACAGAACTGGTATCATGAATGGCAATAGCTGCCCATGTTCCAAACTGTTGTTGATCCATATTCAATGCATGACCAATGGCAGGGAAAATGAAAAGTGCAATAGCGTTCAAGATAAAGATTGTACCTAATGCCACAGACATTTCACTGTCCTTCGCTTTCAACACCGGTCCCACTGCTGCGATAGCACTACCACCACAGATAGCGGTTCCCGAACTGATAAGATAAGCTGTATTCCGATCTATTTTAAACAATTTACGTCCGATGAACCAGCCAATTACCAATGTTCCGATTACTGAAATGACCGTAAATTCCATACCTTCCTTACCGGAAGCTAAAGCAGAATGAAGGTTCATACCGAATCCCAGTCCTACTACTGAATATTGCAACAGATATTTCGATGTTTTCTTATTAAACTTTGGATGTGCTTGTCCGCAAGTTAATGCAAAAATAAGTCCGAGGAACAAAGCAACGGGAGGAGTTACCCAAGCCGACCATGCTTCCAATCCCGGAATATAGTCTAAAAACAGGAAGAAAGTCAGAGTGGAAAGCAGCGCAACATAAATCATCTTATTATTTGCCTGCAAAGTTTTTGTAGCTGTTGAAATCATATCTTTTTGTCTTTAATCGTTTTCCGGGTGCAAAGGTACGGTAAACAATCAAGACCCACCAATAGTTTCTAATTATGCATTATAACTTTTAATTATAAGCATACTCTCTCCCAACTACTCTTACACTGTTACAATGTCTTTCCCAAAAGGCGATAATGCCAAAGATGCCAACTTGAAATGTTGTAATCCAAAAGGGATTCCGATAATGGTAATGCACAATATAGCCCCGAAAACCAAATGTGACAGACAGATCCAAATGCCACCCAGAAATATCCACAGGATATTCATCAATATATAGAGGCAGCCACCGGAACGGTTCCCACTTCTGACTTCTTTACCGAAAGGCCATAAAGCAAGTCCGGCCAACTTCAATGTTTGCATTCCAAAAGGAATGCCGATAATGGTCAGCATCATCAATAAACTCGAAATGAGATATTCGACAGCAGTAAAGATACCACCAAGCAGCAGCCACAATAGATTCATTAAACAGCCCATATAAAATAGTATTAGTTATTATTCCAATTTTCTTTTTGTTGTCTCATCCACTTTACCCTGAAAATAATGGTCGATCACTTGCTGAAACAAATCATCCGAAGCAACTTCATTAAAAAGCGTCATGCATGACAATACTTTCATCGCATCTAACGAACCGAAAACTTCCTGCGCCGTTTTATTTTTCAATTGAAGAAAAACAGACGTTATTTCACGAAGTCTTTCTCCCAAAATTGGATGGGCAAGATATGCTTCAGCCTCTTCTTTGCCGCTAAGACCATAATACTGTGAATTATAACTCATGCCCAATCCTTTCAGTTGAGGAAATATATACCAAATCCAATGGGAATATTTCCGCCCGTTTCTAACTTCTGCAAGGGCTTGTTCATAATCACCTCGCTGGGCATCTAAAAATCGTTGTAAGTTATAGTTGGTCATAGATACTTCTCGCATTTTTTTAAGTTATCATACTTTCAGGAGATAACAGAATCAAATAAGTGATTTATTTCGAATCACAGCACTTTTTTCAATTCTATTAAAGCCGAGACTTCGTTTTCCTTATTAATGTACTTCTCTATTTCATAGGGTTTATATCCTAATTTAGTATATAACAGAAGCCCACTCGTATTAGCATCAAAACAAGACAAATGAAGCTCCGATACATTATATTTCTTTTTCCCAATATCTTCCATAGCATTTATCAGAAATGTGCCAACGCCACGATTACGAAAACAAGGACTTACTATTACATTTCCAATAGCACAATATTGAGATTCTCTTACCTCATAGAAATTTGCAAACCCTACTACTTCATTATTAAATAAAACAACAGTCGAATCAAATCTATCTTTTATTGTATTCTTTAATTGATTGATTGTTAAAGGAAAATCAGCTTTAGGAAACATAAAAAACAGTTCCTGCTTGTTTCGAGGTAATTTACAAACAGTTTCTAAATCGTCAAACGTAAAATCTCTATAAGTAAGTTTTTCTTTTTCCATAATAATCATGCTGATACCCTCCATTTCTTTTCTACATACAATATTATAACCGACTTTGCTATATAGATGCAAAGTATTGGGTGTCTCTTCGCCTGTAAAAAGAGAAAACTTATGACAGTGAGGAAATAACCGTTCTATTTCAGTCATAAGTTCTCTACCTATACCTTTATTCTGAAAATCGGGATGCACTATCAATTTACCAATATGACATACTCTATTTTCATCCATACATCCCCTGACAGAACCTACAATCTGTCCATCATCTGATACGTATTTTAGAATAATGCCTGTCTGATACTCATCACAAATCTCATCCTGATTTTGCAACAAAGGGGGAAGATCGAATTTATTCATTCGTTCGGCCACCACCATAAAAGATTTCTTTTGCAAAGATAAAATGTTTACCAAATCATTTTCTTCAGCTTGCATGATATTAGTATGACTCATAATATTACAAATATACACTTTTCTAAAAACTAACAGAAGCATTGCATCCACTTTTTAGAAAATAATATATTAAGCATAAAATCCCGTTATATCCTTTCTCTTTAATCATCTTCATTCCCTCCCAAACTATTAATAGAAAACTTCTTCTTTATTAAGGATAAACTTCTTTTTGTCAAATAGAAAACTTATCTTTGTATAAGAGTAAACTATAAATGCAAGCTTTGATTATAAAAATGAAAGCTTTGTTTTTATAAACGCAAGCTTCAATTATAAAAACAAAAGTTGCATTTATAGTTTATAATTAATCAAAAGGAACTTTACTATTAGAAGAAAGGAAGTTTGCCTCTAATACAAAAGAACTTATCTATTAATACTTTAAACAATAGATGATATGGCAAGATATATCATAGAGGAGATGCCCGATCTTCAGAAAACAGGCAAAAGAATTACTTATCCTAAATTTGCGCGGATAGATAATACAAGCATAAAAGAGTTGGCGCAACGAGTTGGCGACGTCAGTGGATTCAGTGCAGGAGACATAGAAGGCGTACTACTTCAGACCGCCATTGAAATGGCGCATTTGATGGCAGAAGGGCGCTCGGTAAAGATAGACGGAATAGGAACGTTTACTCCCTCTCTTACTTTAGGCAGAGACAAGGAGCGGGAAGATCCAGAAGAAGGGGGGAGTCATCGCAACGCACAAAGTATTTTTATAGGAGGTGTAAATTTCCGGGTAGACCGAGAAATGGTGAGAAATATCAGCGAAAGATGCCAACTGGAAAGAGCACCCTGGAAAAAGCAACGATCCTCTAATAAATTCACATCGGAACAACGACTGGCATTAGCTCTAAAGTATCTGGATGAACATCCCTTCCTGACCGTTTGGGAATATCGCAAACTAACAGGATTGTTGCAAACAGCAGCAACCAACGAACTAAGACAGTGGGGACATCAACCGGATTCTGGAATAGAAATCACAGGAAGAGGAGCACACAGGGTATATATAAAGAAAAAATAGTCGAACGAAGAGGATAACAGTATGAGAAATACCCCGAAAATAGATGAGAAATAACTGTTTTGAGGCCTATTTCACTAAAGAAACTATGAGAAATAGGCTTTCTCAAAACGTTTCTCATTCAGTAATTATCTGGTTATAAGATTATTATAAAATAATTATGAGAATATGAGAAATGAAAATCATTTTTCTGGTTCTTCGTCAAATTTGGTGGTACTTCTTCTATTGTGAATAAATAATCTTCGCT